>ODAI012447308.1_pt1 | contig 19801 bp, 15 predicted proteins | sample 1539321 | NCBI WGS metagenome assembly ODAI01 (sample SAMN02144231, study PRJEB22623) | gut metagenome | biome: sheep rumen | host: Ovis aries | place: New Zealand
CGCTGACCAGGGCGTCAAAGTGGAAATCCACCCGTTCCCGCAGATGATCGTAAATCCGCTGCAGCACCACATAGTTGATATCCGTGCCCAGATGCCGGACCTCCGCGTCCAGCAGATGCAGCCCGTTTTCCAGGCATTTCCGGCGGATGGTGGTATTGGCGGTGGAATACAGCTTCGTGCCCTCCCCGCCGTACTGCAGGTTGATTTTGTCCACATAGCGCATCAGCTCCAGGGCCTTCTGTTTGCCGATGTACTCATGCAGGCTGCCGCCGAAATCATTGGTGATATTGTATTTTCCGTCAGAAAAGGCTCCGGCTCCGCCGAAGCCGCTCATGATCGAGCAGGATCTGCACTGGATGCAGGATTTGATCTTCTCCCCGTCGATGGGACACTTCCGCTTCTCCAGGGGCTTCCCCATTTCAAAAACGCCGACTCTCAGCGGCCGTTCCGCCTTTTCCGTCAGTTCGAAGGCGGTAAAAATTCCGCCCGGCCCGGCTCCGACAATCAGCACATCATATTCCTTCATAGCGCTTTTCCCTCCTCCGGCGCGCTTTTTTCCAGGATGTCCACAACCTTCGGACTCCACTCCTCCCGGCCCCTGCGGCGTTTCTCCGTCAGCTTCAGGATTCCAAGCCCGGCCGCCAGCCCGGCAGCGGCTCCCGCCGCCGTGCCCGCGTCCGTCCCGGAGGTCAGCACATTTCCCAGGATCATGCCGGCCAGCAGCAGAAGAAGCGGCAGCCCGTAGGCGATGGCGGACGCCTTCACCACCATCCGCCCGGGCATGTCCACAATGGCGATCTCCCCGATTCTGCCCTCGCCCCGGACCCAGATCGAGTGCTCCTTTTTTCCTCCTTCGCAGGCATTGCAGGCTGCGCAGGCCTCGGGCCTGCAGAAGGTAATCTGCATCATTCCGTTTTTTACCTGTGTTATTTCCCCGGGCTGTCTCATCGCATTCCGTGTCTCCCATCATCCGTAATTGTCTTCCGCAGGCCTTTCTACATCTCGTCCAGAATCTCCTCCACGCTGACCGTGAAGGTGATCAGCCTGTCGCTGTCTTCCGCAAAGCCCGGCTGAAGATAGAAGGTCGGGTCTCCCTCCCCGTTCAGGTAGAAGTCCTCCTCCGGAAAGAACCCATATTCCAGCAGTTCCTCCTCCAGATCATCACGCAGCGTCAGGTCCTTCCCGTTCCGCTCCTGCAGGTTCTCCCAGATCAGGCTGCGGACCAGGGCGTCCGCCCGGGCTGTCTGTCTGTCCTGGAGCCAGGTATCGCTCTCCTCGCTCTTCAGCAGCCCCAGCAGATAAGGCAGGGCCACGGAAAGGCCGGGCTTCAGGTCCTTCCGGGAAAAGGTATAGCCTGTATAGGTCTTCAGATCCCCCTGCGTCATGCGGACCAGTACGGAAAAGAAGTCCTCTCCGTTGAAGGTGACCTCATAGTCGATCTCCACCCGCACGTCCTCCGATGGATTCTGCTTCCGGTAGTAGTCTGCGTTCATGGGAATCTCGAATCCAACCGCGTCGCTGGCCTTGTACTGGAAAAAAGTGTTGATCAGCTCCGCCGAGGGATCGGTGGGATCCACCTGAGGATAGCGGTAGGCATAGACATAGCTTGCGTTTTCGTTCAGCTCCGTCCGCACCTCTTCCTGCAGATCTTCCGTCAGGGTCAGCGGCTCCGCCGCTGCGGCTCCCGCCGCCAGCAGCGCAAGCGCCAGAGCCAGGCACATCAGTTTTTTTCGCAAGGGGCTCCGCTCCTCCCTTATTTGGTGTAGGTGTATCTGGCGTTCAGCCAGGGCATGCTGTTATAGGTGGAATACGCGTCCGCGTACAGCCGGTAATAGGTTCCCACCTGCCAGGGAGTCCGGCTGTAGTTCTGCACCAGCACGGGCTGGCTCTTCCCGTCCTCGCTGGTATTGATCACCACCATCTGCGGCTTTTCAGACACGGAATACTGCACTACGCCGGTCACCACGTATACCTGCCCGTAGCTGGCCCGATAGGCGATGTTGCTCAGCAGCTCGCTGTAGCCCTCCGCGCTCAGGGGCCAGGCCTTGACCGTATATTCACTGGCCGGAGGCACGTAGTATACCGTATGCTCAACCAGGGAAGGCTTCTTCCCGGGATAGGAGGCGGTGATGGAGATCGTGTTATTGCCGATATGGTCGAAAACCGCATTGAAGGTAAATTTGCCCGTGGAGTCCAGATTCGTGATGTCCAGGTCGCTGTAGGGAGAGCCGACCTCCACATAAGCCCCCGGCAGGGTGGTGGCGCTGACCTTCATCACCTTCTGGTAGGTGGTGCCGTAGGTACCGACGGCCAGATCCAGCGGAATCTCCTGTGGGGCACGGTACAGCGTCACGGAAATGGAATTGTCCCGGCAGTACTGGCTCCGCACATTGATGGTGAATACGTTGTCCCCGATGGGCTGCACTGTGGCATTATAGCTCATTTCCCCGGTTTCGGAGGAGACTGTGTCCGAGCAGTCGACGCCGTTCACCGTGACCCGGGATCCGGGACGCACGGTGATCTGGATGGTGCTCATGGTCGTGGCCACCTCGGTCCGCAGGGAATCGGGGGAATCCAGCGTAATAGGGCTCAGGGGAATGTAAATCGTGTAGACGATCGGATCCAGAGGCGTCTGTTTCCCGGCCGCCGTCTTCAGGAAGGGGGTCAGGGTGACGTCCATGGTTTCCTCCAGGGTTCCCTCATAGTTGTCATACCAGGTATGATCCGCCACCTGAACCGTGGCAAACCCGCCGGAAACCACGTAGCTGGCGTGCAGCTCGCGGATGTAGATCTGGGTTCCGTCCTCCCCGGGGATCAGAATCGTATGGGCCGCCTGCTCGTCCAGCATGGTGGCGGTGATGGACACGGCGGAGTTGTACTGTACCGCGGGCTCCCGCTCCGAAAAATACTTCCAGGTAAAGAACCCGCCGGTTCCCAGCGCCGCCGTCAGCACCAGCACCAGCAGAATCCGGAGCAGAGCCTTCCGCCGGCGCGCCCGGGACGGCAGCTTTCCTCCCAGCCCGAAGGCATAGGAATAATGATGATCCTCCATGGGGTTCTCATAAAGGGGATCATAGCTGCGGGGCTCGATAAAGGAGCCCGTGTCATCCATGTAGCGGACCCGATGGCGGATTTCCGCCTCCTGCTCCGCCGCGATTCCCGCGGGAGAAACCCGTTTCATCCGGATCGTCGTCCCGGAGGTTTCGGAATCCTCCGGGGAAATCTCTTCAATTTTCACGCCCCTGGAATCCGGCGTATGCTCCAGCATCTTCTGCTTCCGGGCTTCGCCTTCCCGCTTCCGGATCTTCAGCTCCTGCATCTCCCGGGCCAGCACGTCCCGGGAATCGGGGGTCCGATCCTCGTTTCCGAACTCGTCCACCCGGATATAGGCCGTACTCTGTCCCTCATCCCGCAGGCTGTCCTTCCATTCCATTCGGGAAGCGGCATCGATATTCAGCGGAGCGCCGCACCGCGTACAGTGGGGCATGGACGCCCGATTCCACTGGCCGCATTCAGGGCATTTCATTCTGTCTGTTATTCCTCTTCGTCGTCAATCACCAGGAAGCTGTTCTGCAGATAGTTGGCCATCGCCTGGCGGCAGGCCTCCCAGTCCACCTCCTGCGTCGCCATGGAGGCAAAGGTCAGCGGCGTCACCGCCCCGTCCGGCGGCAGCCGCAGCTCCTCGATGGTGCAATCCCGCAGGGAGTAGGCATACTTGGCTGCTTCCAGCATGTCCTCCAGATTGATATTGGTCATCGTGTTGTTTTCCATTACATTGTTCACCAGGGCTTCGGCGTCCTCCCAGGTGATCTCCCGGCACTTGTCCGCCAGCGTGCTCATCACGGTCCGGGCCCGCTGGGTCCGCATGAAATCCCCGCCGCCCCCGGCCTTCCGGATGCGCATGTAGAGCACGGCGCTGTGGCCGTTGAAGTGATACACACCGGGCCGATGGCCGGCGCCGGAGCGCAGATCCCGTCCGGTTTCCCCGTTGCGGACCGATCCCGGCGGAACGGCGTACCGCTGCAGATAGGCGATTTCAGAGGCGTTCAGCTCGATATCCACGCCCCCCAGATAATCCACGATATTGGCGATCTGGGTAAAGTCGAACAGCAGGTAGTTCTCCACCCGCACGTCAATATGCTCGCTGATCAGCCGGCAAAGAGCCTCGGGGCCGTAATCGTTGTAGACATAGTTGATCCGGCCGAAACCGCCGTTGGGCTTCTTGATCAGCGCATCCCGGATAAAGGATGTCAGCATGATCCGGTGTGCCCGGGTGTCCAGCGTCACCAGCACGATGCCGTCCGTGTTCCCGTACAGGTCCCGCCGGTGTCCGTTTTCATAGGTCGGGGGATCAATGTCCGCGGGGCGGACCTTTCCCTTCCAGAGGTCTGTGCACAGCAGCAGATAGTGATGCTGCCCCTCGATGATGGGGGAAATCTCTTCGTAGGGAATCGTCTCGATCGGTCTGGGCGTCCGCTCCGCCGAGGCGCAGCCTGCCAGAAGCAGCAGGCTCAGAGCGAACAGGGCGCATAGCACTCTGCGCATGATTCAGGCACTTCCTTTCCCGCAGGGATAGATACATTTATTTATTATACCGCATTTGTGTTCTTTTGCAAATTTTCAGAAGGGAGCGCGGATGCTGAACGTTTTTCCGTCCAGCTGCGGCAGCGTTCCGCCGGTGTCCAGCTTCAGGCTCACAGCGCACAGCCGCAGCGTCCGGGTCTTCCGGTCCCGGTTCCACTGCCGGTCGCCGTACACATCGTCCCCCAGGATGGGATGACCCAGCGCCGCCAGATGTGCCCGGATCTGGTGAGTTCTTCCGGTCAGCAGATGCACCCTCAGCCGGGAAACCGGCCCGGCCTCCAGGGTTTCGTATCCCGTGCGGATCAGCTTTCCGCCGGGCACGGGCCGGTCCGTGACCTGCACGCGCCCCGCCTTCGCATCCTTCACCAGGTATGCCCTGCATTCCGCCGCCGCCGGCTTGGGGATTCCCCGCACCAGGCATTCGTAGTATTTTTCCATTTCCCGCCGCCGGAAGACATCCTGCAGCAGCTCCAGCGCACGGCTGTTTTTGGCAAACAGGCACAGTCCGCAGGTCTGGTTATCCAGCCGGTGACAGGCAGCCGGAGGCGGGGCATCCGGATCCGTCTCCCGGACATGCCTTTCGCACAGCTCCGTCAGCGTCAGTCCGCCCTTTCCGTCCGGCTCCACGGAGATTCCTGCCGGCTTGTTGACCAGCAGAACGTCCCCGTCCTCATAAACCACCTGCAGCAGCGCGTTTTCCGGGTCGTCCTCCTGCAGATAGATCCGAAGCTCCTGTCCCGCCCGGGCCTTCTCCTCCCGCGGAACCCGCTTTCCGTCCAGCTTTACATCCCTGCGCAAAAAAGCCGCGCGGACGCTCCGTTCCGGCAGCTCTGGCAGATACCGGGCAATCAGCCGGTCCACCCTTTCCCCGTCCCCCTGGGGAGTCACGGTCCATTGTCTGAGCTTCACTGCACTCTCTCCATCTTCAGGGAAAACCATCTGGGAATCCGGTCATGCAGCGCCTGCAGGGCGGAGAGCATCTCCTTCGTCGGCAGGCAGATGATTTTTTCCCCCAGCACCTGGCACATCTCCTCCACCGGCGCTCCCTGCTTGGCCAGCAGGATCAGGTCCTCCACCGCGTCCTCCGCGGAGGTCTCCGGCCGAATGACGTCCTGAATCAGGCTCAGCATCCTGTCATACAGGGGATCCTCCAGATCCATCAGGCTGCTGTACAGATCCTCCATGGATTCCCGGCTCAGGCCCGGGTTCAGCCCGATCCCGGATCCCGGCAGGCTCCGGGGCTCCGCCAGGCCAGCATGCACCAGCATCAGCTGCCCTTCCGGGCTGATCACGGTTTCAAAGGAGGCCTTCAGCATCCGGGAGTACAGATCCGGCCGATCCGCCGCCATGGATCCCTGCAGCCGGAAAGCCATGTCCTTGATCACGATTTCGGCGGGCATCATGCCCACCAGATAGAGGGTGTTGTCCACGGTTTCGGTGATATCCGACGCGATTTCCCGCACGGATTTCAGCTCCTCGCTGGCAAGCATCATCAGCGCCGCGGCGCAGAGCTGGCGGGGCATGGCAATCCAGTGGCCGCGCTCCGGCCGGGCCCGGCACCACATTCTCCGGATCAGGGATCGGGCCGGGATCAGGTCATTCCCGTCGAAGATCGGCATTTCCCCGCCGAACAGGGCTGCCTTCACCACCAGTTCGTATTCCTCCGGGCTCAGCAGCCCCATCTCCGCCGGAAACTGGCTCAGCACCTTCACCCGCATTTCCTCTATGGTGTGCAGATGCGCTTCCTTTTCCTCCCCGGCGTACCAGGACTGCTCAAAGAGCCTTTCCGCGTCCATGTCCGTGGTTTCCTGGTCAAAAAGGCCGCACCCGCCCAGGCCTGCGAGCTCCTTCTCGCAGGCCTCCAGGCGGGCAGCCTTCAGAACGGTCAGCGTCCGGTCCGCCCAGCGGACCGGACGCGAATTGATTTCTGATCTCATTCGAATATCCGTTTATTGTCTGCGTATTTCCCTGTGCCTGTTTTTCTGCTCCGTTCCGGCCCGGGGCCGGTCCCGGTCACAGCTTCACGATCCAGCCGTTTTCATCCGGCAGCCGGCCGTACTGGATTCCCGTCAGGGTGTCGTACAGCTTCTGGCTGATCCGGCCGATCCCGCCGTCGCCCACGGTCACCTTTTCGTCCCGCAGGGCCAGGGTGCCCACGGGGCTGATGACCGCCGCGGTGCCGGTGCCGAATGCTTCGGTCAGCTTGCCGCTCCTGGCGTCAGCGAAGATTTCCTCCACGTTCAGGCGGCCTTCCTCCGCTTCAAATCCCAGCTGCCGTGCCAGCTTCAGCACGCTGTCCCGCGTAATGCCGGGCAGGATGGAGCCGTTCAGCTTCGGGGTTACGATTTTGTTTCCGTAGGCGAACATCATGTTCATGGAGCCGACTTCCTCCACGTACTTCTGCTCCACGCCGTCCAGCCACAGCACCTGGCTGTAACCCTTCTTCTCGGCGATGTCGCCCGCCAGAATGGACGCGGCATAGTTGCCCGCGCCCTTGGTGAAGCCGACGCCGCCGCGAACCGCGCGGACGTATTCATCCTCCACATAGATGCTGACGGGTTTCAGCCCTTCCTTATAGTAGGCGCCCACGGGGCTGAGGATGATATAGAAGAGATAGCTCTTGCTGGCGTGCACTCCCAGACCCACGTCCATGGAGATCATGGTCGGCCGGATGTACAGGCTGGTCCCGTCCCGGTGCGGCACCCAGTCCGCGTCCGTCTTCACCAGCGTCTTCAGGCCCTCCAGGGCGGTCTCCTCGTCCAGGGCAGGCATGCCCATGCGCCGGGCGCTCCGGCTCATCCGGGCCAGATTGTCCGCCGGCCGGAACAGCTGCAGTCCGCCGTCTTCCCTGCGATAGCACTTGGTGCCCTCGAAAATCGCCTGGCCGTAGTGCAGCACCATGGCGGCGGGATCCATCTCAAAGGCGCCGTAGGGCACGACACGGGGATTGATCCAGCCCTTTCCCTCTTCATAGTCCATCAGGAACATATGATCCGTAAAAATCCGGCCGAACCCGAGCGCGCTCTCGTCCTGGGGCTTTGCCTTCGGGTTGGGGTTTCTTGTAACGGTGATGTTCTGCATGAGAATCCCTTCCTTTCCGGTTCATAAGATCCTGCCCATTATATCCCTTTTGTTTTCCGTTTTCAATCTCCCGGCTGTATTTCCCCTGTCCCCTTGACGCTGTTTTGGAAAAGTTGTATCATTATTATTGGATGGAAATGCTTCTTTTGGTTGCTTTTTCTGCCTGATAATCTTGAAATGGAGGGTTTTTTCCATGGATCGTCTGAATGCCTCCCTCGCGCCGGCTCCGGTACGCCCGGTTAAGGTACTGCAGTTTGGTGAGGGGAATTTTCTCCGCGCCTTTGTGGACTATTTTATTGATATTGCCAATGAAAAGACGGATTTCAACGGCTCCGTCGTGCTGGTCAAACCGATTGCCTTCGGCAGTCTGGACCGCTTTCATCAGCAGGACTGCCGTTATACCGTTATCCTCCGGGGCCTGGAGAACGGGAAAAAGGTGGAAAAGACCCGCCTGATCACCTCCGTTTCCGACGCGGTGGACGCGGTGGGCGAATATGAAAAATATGCCGCCTATGCCTTTGAACCGACCCTTCGGTTTATCGTATCCAATACCACCGAAGCCGGCATCGTCCTGGACCGGGAGGATCAGTTTGACGCCTGCCCGCCCCGCTCCTATCCCGGAAAGCTGACCAAGTTCCTCTTCGAGCGCGCGAAGCATTTTGATTTCGCGGAGGACAAGGGTCTGGTCATGCTGCCCGTCGAGCTGATTGACGATAACGGCATCATGCTGAAGAAGTGCGTCGTCGAGCTGGCGAAGATCTGGAACCTGGACGACCGGTTCCTTTCCTGGCTGGAAACCGCCTGCGTCTTCACCTCCACCCTCGTGGACCGGATCGTGACCGGCTATCCCCGGGACGACGCGGAGCAGCTCTGGAAGACCCTGGGCTATGAGGATCAGCTGCTGGATACGGCCGAGCCCTTCGGCCTGTGGGTCATCGAGAGCCCGAAGGATCTTTCCGGCGAGCTTCCCCTGCCCGCCTGCGGTCTGCCGGTTATCTTCACGGACAACCAGAAGCCCTACAAGCAGCGCAAGGTCCGGATCCTGAACGGCGCGCATACCTCCTTTGTGCCCGCCGCCTTCCAGATGGGCTACGATATCGTGCTGGATGCCATGAACGATCCGCTGATCGCCTCCTTTATGCACAATACCCTGCATGAGGAAGTAATCCCCACCCTGACGCTGCCGAAGGAGGATCTGCTTTCCTTCGCCGACGCGGTAACCCAGCGTTTCCGCAATCCCTTCATCAAGCACGCGCTGCTCTCCATCTGCCTGAACTCCGTATCAAAGTGGCGGGCCCGCTGCATGCCCTCCCTCCTCATCTATCAGCAGCAGAACGGAAAGCTCCCCGACCGGCTTACCTTCTCCCTGGCCGCGCTGATCAGCCTCTACCGCGGCGGCACCCTGAAGGACGGCAAGCTGGAATGCCTGCGGGACGGCCAGCCCTATACCCTGCAGGATGACGCGGCGGTGCTCTCCTTCTTCGATGAAAACAGGGAGACCCCCGCGGCGGATCTGGCCCGGGCCTTCATCCAGCGGGAGGATTTCTTCGGCCCCGAGCTGAAGGCCGTTCCCGGCATCGTGGAGGCGGTGTCCTGCTGGCTGCAGGAGATTGAGCCGAGCGGCGTCCGCGCTGTGATGCAAAAGCATTTTGGAGCCTGACGGCTCCCGTCCGGATTCCCGTATAATCCCGGCCGGCAGGGCGTACCCCGCCGGCCGGCTTTGAAAAGAAATGTCACGGAGGAAAACCGCATGCCTTCCATCCTGAGAATCAACCCGGCGGACAATGTCGCCGTCGCCCTGGAGCCCCTTTCCGCCGGCGCGGCGCTGGAGCTGCCCGGCCTTTCGGTCACCGCGGCGGAGGATATCCCCGCCGGGCACAAGATCGCCCTGAGGGACATCGCCGAAGGAGAAAACATCATCAAATACGGCTTCCCCATCGGCCATGCCGTCCAGCCCATCGCCCGGGGCTCCCATGTGCATATCCACAATCTGAAGACCAATCTGTCCGAAACCCTTTCCTATACCTGGCAGCCTGCGCCTCCGGCCAGGCTTCCGGAGGTTCGGGAGCGGACCTTCCTGGGCTATCCCCGGAAGAACGGCCGGGTGGGCATCCGCAATGAACTGTGGATCCTGCCCACGGTGGGCTGCGTCAATGACATCGCCAGGGCTCTGGAGCGGGACTGCCAGTCCCTGGTGGGGCCCGGCATTGACCATGTCTATGCCTTCCCACATCCCTACGGCTGTTCCCAGATGGGGGACGACCAGGAGAATACCCGTCAGATCCTGGCGGATCTCTGCGTTCATCCCAACGTGGGCGGCGTGCTGCTGCTGGGGCTGGGATGCGAAAACAGCTCCATCGCCGAAATCCGGAAGCATTTTCCCGAGGACGCGGATCTGAGCCGCATGCGCTTCCTGATCTGCCAGGAGGCGGAGGACGAGCAGGCGGAAGCGATGAAGCTGATCCGGGAGCTGGCGGAGCAGATGCGGGGTGAAAAGCGGGTTCCCTGCCCCGCCTCCAGGCTGGTCGTCGGCCTGAAGTGCGGCGGCAGCGACGGTTTCTCCGGCATCACCGCCAACCCGGTGGTAGGCGGTCTCAGCGACCGGATGGCGGCTCTTGGCGGCTCCACGATCCTGACGGAAGTTCCCGAGATGTTCGGCGCGGAAACAATTCTGATGGCCCGCTGCCCCACGGAGGAGCTGTTTGAGAAGACGGTCAGCCTGATCAACAACTTCAAGAAGTACTATCAGGACAATCACCAGACGATCTATGAGAATCCCTCTCCCGGAAACAAGGCCGGCGGCATCTCCACCCTGGAAGACAAGGCGCTGGGCTGCACCCAGAAGAGCGGCTTCTCCCCGGTGCGGGGCGTGCTGGCCTACGGCGAGCAGGTCCGGAATCCCGGGCTGAACCTGCTTTCCGCCCCCGGAAACGATCTGGTGGCCGCTACTGCCCTGTCCGCCTCCGGCGCGAACATGGTCCTTTTCACCACCGGCCGGGGCACCCCGTTTGCGGCGCCGGTGCCCACGATGAAGATCGCCACCAATCCCACCCTGGCGGCGCACAAGGCCAACTGGGTGGACTTCTCTGCCGGGGAGCTCCTTCGGGGCAAAACCCTGGACGAGCTGGCGGACGCCCTGCTGGACCTGGTCCTCGAGGTGGCCTCCGGCAAAGAGGTGGTCAGCGAGGCCCGCGGCTTCCATGACCTGGCCATCTTCAAGACCGGCGTCACCCTGTAATTGCTTTTCCATGTCCCCGGCGCCGGCGCCGGGGATTTTTGCGTCCGTCAGGACCGCCGTGCGCTGCCTGCCGGATGACGGCCGCTCTCCTTTGTAACACTTTGGGGAAAAGATTGATCGTCCCGGAAAATCAGGTATAATGGAACCAAACCCGGAGCGGGTTTCAGAAAAAATGCATTTGAGGTGAAGCTGCATGAAAAAGGGAATCATCCGCGCGCTGGCGTTTCTGGCGGTCTTCTGCCTGGCGGCGGGCGCCGCGCCTGCCCCCGCGAACGCTCAGGTCGGCACCGACAATCCGCTTTTCCGGCTGTATGAAGCCGGAAAGGCCCTGCTGACGGAGGAGGAAAACTTTACAGCCTCCGGTCAGGCGGATTTCTATCTGGACGAAGAGCTCTTCAAGCACGCCGTCGGCCTCTATGCCCAGGAGGGCACCAGCTGCTATCAGCAGATCGATCTGGAATCGCCCCGGCTGGACGGCACCATCCGGAAAAACGGATACGCTGTGGTGGATCTGAACGGCGAAGGCTATGCCGTCGAGACCTATCTGGGCAAAGATCATTACAAGGATATCCTGAACATGACAAAGAGCACCGCGCTGCGCTCCTCCGTCTCCTCCATCGCGCTGATGGATCTGGGGCAGGACGCGGCGGCCCTGCTGGACCGGGAGATGACGGACAGCGTCACCGCCGTTGCGGAGGACGAAAACCTGCGGGTTTCCCTGGAATGGGACATGGGGGATCTTCCTCCCCTGGTAAATCCCCTGCTGAATCTGTTCTTCCAGGGGGCAGCCGGGCGGTATTTCTCCGTGCTGTATCATGACATGTCCGTGGACGGATACGCTTCCATTGAGGATTACTACACCGTGACGGAGGGCATCCTGTACGGTACGCGGAGCCTGGCCTTTGAAAGCCTCAGCCTGTCCGCCCTGCTGAATGACGAGGGCCGTCTTCTGAGCCTCTCCGGCTCCGCCGCCGTCCAGCTGCTGGGCCGGAACATGGAGGTGCGCCAGCTGACCGTCTCCTTTGACCTGAAGGCGGAAAACTATGGTACAACCGTACTGACGGACGTCATCCCGGAGGAAAAGAAGCGGGAAAACCTGACAGACGCCATCGGCTTTCCCGGCGGCGAAAACGAGTATTCCGGCGTAGGAAGCTGGGAAAATTACGGCCTGCCGGACATTCCCGCGCCCATCAGCGAGCTGGAGCATGAAGCAATTTCCTCTCCCGAGGAGGCCGTGGCCTACGCGCAGAAAATAGCGGACATGGATTCCCTGTCCATCGACTGGCCGGATCAGCTTTCCTGGACCGCCGTCCTGCAGGAGGACCGCTATGAGGTTACCGGCACGCGCAAGGACGCACCGGACCGGCCGGCGGGTTCCCTGCTCTTCGATATTCACGGCCAGGTGCTGCGTATCGAAAACCATGAAACCGCCCTGGATCAGTCCGAGGCATTTTACAGCGAGGAGCTGGATACCGACCTCTATCTCGCCTGGAGGGAGGAACTGAGCTTTATGGTCTGGTCCTTTGAGGAGCATCTGAATCCCGGCGCGACCATGCTTACGGAAAGCGAGCTGCGGGAGCAGATGGCCTACGGCCACGCCTATACGGGCTATGATTCAACCAGGGTAGCCGGCGGGGAGCGTTTCGAGGTCTTTTACGGCACCCTGCACCGGGAGCCCACCCACAAGGTCAAATACATCATCCAGACCGCGCCCGAAGTCCGGATCGTTCTCCGGGACGGCACGGTGGATCCTATGGAGGGCGGGAACGGCTGATCCTCTTTTCGCAGGGGCAGCCGCTCAGGAGCCGGGAAAGCCCCGGTTCCGGAAAAGAGCCGCGGCGCATCCGCGGAGCCGCGCAGACGCACACGGGGCGCAGCCATTCAGGCTGCGCCCCTTTTCTGTTCATGCATTTCCGTTACGGATCATACCGCAGGTCGATGTTCACCACCAGACCGTTGGCGTTGGTTCTGTATTCCAGCTGCCACCAGTGGCTTGAATCCGGTGTGTAGCAGCGGTAGCGGATCAGCTTTCCGCCGTCCTCCTGCACCCAGATCTTGCCGGTTCCGTCCTTGCTGGCGTACAGGCCCCGGTTTCCGCTGGGGCTTTCCACCTGCCCCATGTCGCGGAATTTGCTTACTACAAAGCTTTCTGAATCCCCGATCCGGGTTCCGCGCGGCGCGGCGATGGGTCCGTTTCCCGACAGGTTGATTTCCGCCACCACCCAGCCGGCTTTTGTTTTGCTCATGACGGCATAGCCCCAGGCGTAGTCATACCTCCGGCACTCCGTGTCCAGGTTTTCCAGCGTGGTTTCCCCCACCAGGGTTCCTTCCCCGAACAGCCGCTGGAATTCCACCATGGATGTCACGTACAGCGTGAAATCCTTGAATCCGTCCTCCTCGGAGTTATATCCCCGCAGAGGCTCCGGGATTTCGATCTTGTACAGGATCTCCAGCATGTTGGAAACCTTGTTGTACTTGTTGACCGCCACCGCCTTCAGCGTCACCCTTCCTCCGGGCAGCCAGAATGGCTCGCCGGTATAGACGGGGCTGTCCGCGTCCGGGGAGGAGCCGTCCACCGTGTAGTAGATCACGATGTCATCGTCGTTCTCATTGTCCAGCCCGGGCTTCAGGCGCACCCGCTGCCGGGTCTTGTAGGTGTTCGGCGCCAGGGAGGAGCGGGGCGTCTGGGGAGACGGCATGATGATGCGGTAGGTGCCCCGCAGTTCATCGGACACCAGCTCATCGTTCACCGCCACCGCCCGCAGGGTATGGATGCCTTCGTCCAGGAACACCCGTTCCGTAAACTTCGTGCCCCCGGCCGGCAGCTCTGCGTTTTCATCGAAGGTATAGTATACATCGTATCCCTGATAGGAGGTAATGGCGATGTACTTCTTGGTCTCGTAGTATCCCGCGGTCAGATCCACCTCCGGCGGAGCCGGGACGAAGTCGTTCCGCTGGGTGAAAAAGGAGCTGTCCCCCGTCTTTTCATAGGCCAGCTTCATCAGCTCGCTGGCCTTTGCTTTGTCTCCCTTCTCGTTGCTGGCCAGCAGAATCCGGATATGGTTCACATAGGCCTCGGGGCGGCTGGGCGTCTCGGTATAGATCTCCTCGTACAGCGCCGCAGCGTCCCTGGTCCGGCCGTCCGCCTCGTAGGCGGTGCCCAGCAGCAGCAGGCCGTCCACGTCTACGACCCCTTCCTCCGCGTCCTTTGCCTTTGCCTTTTCAAAGTTCAGAATCGCTTCCCCGATATTGCCCCGGTCCAGCATTTCCTCCCCCACCTTCCACAGGGCGGTGGAAGAAGCTTCCCGGCCCAGCCGGGCCATCAGGATCTGGCCGGGCTCCGTCCGCTTCAGGAAGAAATAGCCGCCGCCCAGCACCAGCACCGCCAGCACCGTCAGCAGCAGCCCCACCTTGAACCAGTTCACCATTTTTCGGGGGCCGCGGCCCGGCGCGTGCCGGGCTGCATAGGCTGCGGCCTGGGCCTGCCGGACCGCCTCGTCGGAATAAACGGGCGTGGGCCGGCGTTCAAAGGTAGCTTCCTCCTCCGTCCGATCCTCTCCCACGCCGCCCAGGTCATCCACCATGGGATCAAAATAGTCCGGCAGGGGGCCCCGGGTATCCCGAATGGGCGCCAGCGGGATGGTAGCCCTGCTGGCTCCGCTGCGGCGTTTGCGGCGGATCTCCTCCTCGGCCCGGGCCGGGCGGTTCTTCACTGCTTCCCTGGCCCGCTTTCCCTGGCGGATGGATTCCGCTCCCGAGGCGGAGGACGGCTGTTCCCGCAGAATCTCTCCGCACTGGGGACAGACGATTGCCTCCTCCGGGGCATAGTATCCGCATTGCTTACACAGCATCTCAGTTCTCCTTCAAGGCCCCTCAGGTCATGTCCATGCCCCGCAGCGCCTCATATTCCGGATCCTCCTCGACCTCCCGCTCCGGGCAGTTTCCGCCCAGCATCTCAATCGCATTCCGGATTTCGATAAAGGTCAGGTAGCTCAGGTTTTCTTCCCTGGCCGCGCTTTCCAGCTCCGGCAGCGCCCTGCTGTCCCCCAGCTTGGCCAGATATCCCGCGAACAGCGCCCGTCTCTCCGGATGCTCCCGGAACAGCCGGAGCGCCAGCTGGAAGACCTGCTCGTTTCCGGGATAGTCCGCCAGCACCTCCAGCAGCGCCTCCTGTCCTGCCGGGCAGGCCTGATCCAGCACCTGCAGAATCGGCTGGACCACGGCCTGACCCATGTCCCGCAGGCTTTCCAGCGCGCTGTCCTTCATTTCGTCCTCGGCGCCGCGGTCCAGCTGCCAGTTGATATACAGCATCTTCGGCAGATTGCTCTCCATTTCCCGCAGCAGGCCGATCGCCAGCATCTTCGCGTCCTGCGAGCCCTCCGGATCCTTCAGCAGTTCCACCAGCCGCTTCTCGCAGGGCTTGCCCACAAAGGTGATCTGCTCCGTCAGCAGATCCGGCACCGGCACGCCCTGGCGGCAGTATTCATGCATCCAGTCCACCAGCACCTTGGGATCCTCAAACTGGGTGAAGTAGGAACCCGGCGTCAGGCTTCCCAGCCATTTGGCCCTGGTGTTCAGGAACATCATATATACCCGGGGCAGGTCATTCTCCATCGCCTCATAGGTCGGATAATCCCCCTGATGCTCCTTCATCCACTCGGAGGTGAAGTCCGCGAAATGCTCGTCAAAATCGATTATCGGCATCCTGCTCATACTGTTCTTTCTCCTTGTCCGCGCCGGTTCCGCCATCCTTTCAGACGAAAAAAGCCCGTCTGAAGTTCCCGGATCCGAAGCGTCTGTCGTTTTTTATCTTCTGGCTTTCTCCAGCAGCGCCCGCAGCTGCTCCGTGGAGAAGAAATGCTTCCGGTGGCAGAAGTGGCAGCTCAGCTCCGCTCCCCGATCCTCGTCGATCAGGCTCTGCAGATCCTTTCTTCCCAGAGAGATCAGCGCCTTTTCCATGCGCTCCCGGCTGCAGCTGCAATGATACCGGATGGGAGTCCTTTCCAGGATCTTCGGCTCCAGGCCCCGGAACCAGTCCTCCGTCAGCTGGTCCAGGGTTCCGAAGGTCAGCTCCCGGCTGATATCCGCAAACATCGGGCTCCGCAGCTCCAGCTGAGAAATCATTTCCTCCGGGCATCCGGGCAGCGGCTGGATCAGAATGCCCCCTGCCTGCAGCACCAGCCCCTCATGAATCCGCACCCCAAGCGCCACCAGACTGGGCTGCTGCTCCGACACCGTAAAGTAGTTGGCGAAATCCATGGCGATCTCCCCGCTGACGATTTCGCTCTGGCCGATATACTGCTTTCCGTTTCCCAGATCCCGGACCACGGTCATCCGGCCCGTCCGGCCTACCGCACCGCCCACATCCAGCTTTCCGTCCTCCCTCGGGGGCAATTCCACGGTTGGGTCGTCCGCGCAGGCCCGCAGGTCCCCATGATCCGCCACCGCCATCAGGGCGCCCATGGGACCGTCCCCCTTCAGGGTGACCGTCACGGATTCCTCCTCGCCCTTCAGCATGATGCCCATCATGGCGGTGCCCGTCATCAGACGCCCCAGGGCCGCCGCAGCCACCGAGGAAGCCCCGTGAATGTCCGCGCAGTGCTGGACCATGGCGGTGGAGCTGCACAGCAGCACCCTGGCCTGCCCGTTTCCCAGGTCAATCTGTAAAATTTCGTCCGGATGATTGATCACGTTTTCCATCTTCGCTGCCGTTCCTGTCCTTTCAAGCTTCTTCCGCGGGTCTGCTGGCACAGATGTGCCACCGGAGGTCCGTTTCCTTTCCCGGGTTCAGGTTTCCGTCCCCGTAGATGCAGACCCCGCGGTATCCCGTCCGCAGCAGCAGATTCTTCAGCTCCTGCATTTCCCAGGCCTTCTGCCGCTGCTCCTCCTCCATCCGCCGGTAACGCCCATCCTTTTCCCGGATGAAAAAGCAGAGCATCATGTCCACCGTGGCGTTCCGGGAATTCCACCGGTTCTGCCAGAAGTAGGTAATATCCTCCAGGTCCTCACAGATCAGCCCCGCGCAGAGCTGGTCCCGCAGCTTGTGCGGAGTGGACACGTCAAAAATCAGCGCCCCGCCGGGCCTGATCGCCCGCCAGGCCGCCCGAAGGAAGCTCTGAAGATCCTCCTCCGTAGTCAGGTAGTTCACCCCGTCGCATGTCGCGATAACCGCGTCCATAGGCCGATGCAGGTTCAGAGCCTTCATGTCCTGCTGAACAAAGGGGATGGCGATCCCCTGCTTTCGGGCCTTCTGGGCCGCCTGCCAGAGCATTTCCCTGCTCAGATCCACCCCGGTCATCTGGAATCCCGCCCGCTGCAGGGGAATGGTCAGGTTTCCCGTGCCGCAGGCGCACTCACAGATTTTACCTTCCCGAACCCCATAAATGGACAGCAGGCGAACATAATAGTCCGCCCAGCTGTCATATTTTACGTTGTCCATCAGTCGGTCATATATTTCCGCAAAATCCTGATACATTGATTCACTCCGCCGGATTCGGACCGGATTCTCCGTCCTCATCCTCTTCTTCGTCGTCCTCCGACTCCTGCCGCAGGCCCTGGTTCACTTTTGCGCCTTCAATCTTGCTGTTCAGGAACCGGTCGAACACGGCGTTGGTGTAGCTGGCAGTTACAAACCGGCTCAGGGAGAAGCCCAGCAGCATGTAGTAGGCAAACATGATCAGCGCCCCGTAAATCGGGTTCCACAGATAGCAGATCAGGAAGCCGATGACCCCGGGTACGCAGTGCAGCAGCCTGATTCCCAGGCTCATGGGAAGCCGGGCAACCCCAAGCAGCAGACCGTTGCGCAGCACATCCCGCATACGCAGCTTATAGGTCACCAGCAGCGGATAGAAATACGTCACGCACAGAGCCCAGATAATGGCCAGCATCAGCACCAGCACCTGGGGAATCACCATGAAGGCCTGCTTCGCGGCCAGCTGGCCATAGAACCGCCAGGCTACATAGACCAGCAGCGGGATCACACCGGTGATGGCCGAAACCACCAGGCTCTGCTTCCAGTTTTCCTTCACCGCGTCCTTGAAGTCGCTCCAGATGAAGGCATGCTCATCCCTGGCCCAGTTCCTCACCACGTAGCTGACGCCGGATGTGGCAGGGCCGGTAATGGCGATGCAGGGGATCAGGATCAGCAGCATGGTGAAAACCGAGCTCTGGATAAAATCCCCCGCGTTGACATTGGCCAGTTCCTCGATCTGCTCATCGGTATAGGTCAGCGCATTTTCCTCACCCGCGCTTTCCTCCACTGCCTGCTTCAGCGTCCCGTCCTTGGCCATCATGATCGTGTTCAGGTTGGATATGCCGGAGATAAAGGTCAGCAGCATCACAATCATCGTCGGAAGCCAGACGACCATATACATCAGATTCAGCCGGACCAGGGCGCTGAGTCTTGTCCTCAGCACGTCCCAGAAAAGCTGCCACCGGTTTTCCGGCATGTCCTCCTTCCGGAAATCGCCCTTTCCGCTCTTTCCGTAGTAGTAGTTGTTCATCAGTCTTCCAAACACGTTTCATTACCTCCGGAAACGGTCTGTTCAGCCGGGCCCTGTCCGGGCCCGGCTGAACGGCCGCCTGTTTTTTTATTTCATCAGCGCCTGGCTGGCTTCGCACAGCTCGGCGTTCAGCTTCTCCGCTTCGGCGCGGTCCTTCGCGTTGGTGTTCACATACAGCTTGATCTTGGGCTCGGTGCCGCTGGGCCGTACGCAGACCCAGCATCCGTTCTCCAGCTCAAAGTAGAGCACGTCGGAGGACGGCAGGCCCGTGGGCTCGCTCGCTCCGCCGCAGACCCGGATACCCTTCAGGTAATCCCGGACCGCGGTCACCTTCATGCCGCCGATTTCGGCGGGGTGATTCTCCCGCAGGCTGGCCATGATCTCCTTCATCCGGGTCAGGCCGTCCTTGCCGGGCAGGGTGGTGGACACCACCTTTTCCACAAAGTAGCCGTATTGCCGGAAGATCTGCTGCACCCGGTCATACAGGGTGATTCCCTCTTCCTCGCAGGCCGCGGCCACCTCGGTCACCAGCAGGCTGGCGTTCACGCCGTCCTTATCCCGCACGAAGGTGGAGCTCAGGAAGCCGTAGCTTTCCTCAAATCCGAACTGGAAGGTGTAGTCTCCGGTATCCTGGAACTGCTGGATCTTCTCCCCGATGAACTTGAAGCCTGTCAGCACTTCGAACATCTTCACCCCAAAGCTCTCGCAGATGCGGTTGGCCAGGGAGGTGGACACGATGCTCTTGCAGGCGGCGGCGTTGGCCGGCAGCTTGCCCTGCTTTTTCCGGGTGGAAAGAATGTAGTGCAGCAGCACGCAGCCAATCTGGTTTCCGGTCAGCAGATGCCACTCGCCCTTTCCGTCCTTCACGGCCACACCCAGGCGGTCGCAGTCGGGATCCGTGGCGAAGATCACCGTGGCGCCCACCTTTTCCGCCAGCTCAAAGGCCAGGGTGAAAGCCTCCGGGTTCTCCGGATTCGGGGCGCAGGTCAGGGTGGAGAAGTTGCCGTCCGGCTTTTCCTGCTCCGTGACCACCGCCAGCTTCTCGATGCCCAGCTCCTTCAGGATCCGGCGCACCGGCACGTTTCCGCTGCCATGCAGGGGCGTGTAGACGATGCTCAGCTTCTTGCCCATCCGGGCCAGCATCTCGGGCTGAACCACCAGGGTCTTTTCCTCCACCATATAATCATCGTCCACTTCCGCGTTGCCGATGATCTTCAGCAGGCCCTTCGCCTTCGCCTCTTCCTCGTCCATCAGTACGCAGTCGGTATACTTTGTAGCCCGGATGACCCGGGTGATGCCCTCGGCGGCTTCGGGGCCGACCTCAGCGCCGTCATCCCCCGACACCTTGTAGCCGTTGTACTGGGGAGGATTGTGGCTGGCGGCTATCACGCAGCCC
>ODAI012596347.1_pt1 | contig 19800 bp, 17 predicted proteins | sample 1539321 | NCBI WGS metagenome assembly ODAI01 (sample SAMN02144231, study PRJEB22623) | gut metagenome | biome: sheep rumen | host: Ovis aries | place: New Zealand
GAAGAGTGGGTAAAGACCACTGAGGTCGGAGTAGGGGTTTGTTCTCTAAATACCTAAAAGTGAGTATTGCCCTCCTGTAAAAAAAGCCATACCTTTGCACCCGCAAACATAAATTGACCATTGACCATTGAAGATTGAAAATTGACCATTATTCCTCATTTTACCTTATTATATATAAATATGGCAAACAAGACAATACTCTCACTCCTTCTTGCATGCAACATAGGCAGTGCAGCAGCGCAGGGTAACACAGATGCTACTACCGGCGCGACAAACAACATTTATCATCCTAAAAGTTCTTCCACCTGCCCAGACACGGTATGCAAGCAGTCAGCCGTAATGGAGGCACTTCCCGAGGATGCCAACACCATATACGGCGACCTCAATAGCTTCAGCAAATGGCGCATCGGCGGATATGGCGAAGCAGTGGCAGCCTTCAAGAGGTATGGCACAAACCGTTTCTACGGACACGCAGAAGGTAATGCCAAAGAGAGCCGCAACACCATTGCCATACCACGTGCCGTGATAGCCGGCGACTATAAATTCAACAAGAAATGGATTCTCGGCATCGAGATAGAGTTCGAAGCTGGCGGCACAGGAACGTCATACGAACTGGAGAATACCGAGAACGGAGAATACGAGACCGAAGTAGAGAAAGGCGGCGAGGTTGCACTGGAGCAACTCCACATCCCCCGCCTCATCCACAGAGCCTTCAACGTGCGTGCAGGACACATCATAGTACCCGTAGGCATCACCAACAACCACCATGAGCCAACCCAATTCTTCGGCACCGTACGCCCCGAAGGCGAGACAACGATAATTCCCTCTACATGGCATGAGACAGGACTGGAGTTCTTCGGCAATTTCGGCAAAGGCTATGCCGCCTTCGACTATGAGGCAATGATAGTCACCGGCCTCAACGCCAACGGCTTCGACAGGAACAAATGGGCGGGCGGTGCCAAGCAAGGCAAGTTCGAGGTTGACAACTTCACCTGCCCCGCCTTCGTGGCACGCCTCAACTGGCACGGCGTAAAGGGGCTGCGCCTCGGCACGTCCTTCTACTACTGCAGCAACATCGGAGGCAATGCCGACAAGAGCCAGACATATGCCGGAATGGGAAAGACACCTGTACGCATATACACCCTGGACGGACAATACCGCAACCAGTGGGTAGAGGCACGCACAAACTTTATGTGGGGAAACCTCACGAACTCTTCCGTGCTGTCGGCAAAGAACGGCAAGCTGTCAAACAAGTCGGGCTATTCGCGCCTGACCCCGATAGCACGCAGAGCCGTAAGCTATGGCGGAGAGGCTGGCGTGAAGATAAAGGGATTCTTCAACAACTGCCCGAAATTCCCAGACATCATCCCGTTCGTAAGATATGAATACTATAACTCACAGGAGAGCGTAACAGCCCCCTACAACGCTGACGACCGCCTGAAGGTAGGCATGTTCACCGCAGGCATCAACTGGCGCGCATTGCCATGCCTCGTAATAAAGGGTGACTACACCACACGCAGGATAGGCGGTGGAAAATACAACAACGAAAACGAATTTGCCATCGGCATAGCATACACAGGATGGTTTGCAAAGAAATAAGACCAATAAGTCCAATAAGACCAATAGGACCAATAATTTTCAAAAAAATATAATTACTATGAACAAGATTTTTAAAAGTGCAATGTTTTTTGCAGCAGCCGTAACACTCGGCTTAACATCATGCGGCAGCGATGATGACAACAACAATTCAGCACCTACACCTGCCGCTGTTACAGACCCTCAGAACCTTGAATACACATCTGAACTGGCGGCAGCCTGGGGCAACTATGCGGTGAATGTCGCAAAGCTCCTTGAGGACGATGCTACAAACCTCTACAACGAGTGGAACAACAATTACGCTCAGAAGTTTAAGAATGCAGACGCCAGCATCGGCTTTGACTCCTACGACGCATGCGTAGAGCAGATGATAGACGGATGTATAGACATCGCCAATGAGGTAGGAGCAGCAAAAATCGGTGAGCCAGTGGATTACTGGAACGCTGGAGACAGGACAAAAGCCCTTTATGCCGTTGAGTCATGGTACAGCTGGCACTCTCGTGATGACTATAAAAACAACATCCTGTCCATCGCCAACGCCCTCGTTGGCAAGTGCCTGACAGAAGCAGAATTCAGAAGCTATGCCAGCTATGACAATCTTAAAAACGCCATCAACAGCAGCAATCTTCCAGAAAACTCTATTATGGGAATAGAAGGAATCGGTGCTGACAAAACATGGCAGAAGATTGTTGCAGCATGGGAGGCTATTGACAATATCCCACAGCCATTCCGCAACAACATCGGTTCTAACGAGGCAGCAAAGGCAATGGACGCATGCGCAGAACTCAACAACAGCCTCGCAGAAATGAAGAGCTACATCGCTACACTCGATGACGATGACCTTAAATCAATAGTCCAGCAATTTGTTGACAACGTTGTTTTACCAACATATAATAATCTCGTAGCAAAGAACAAGGCATTACTCAATGCAGTAAGAGCATTCCAGGCAAATCCTTCAGACGCTACCTTTGCAAGTGCTTGTGAAGCATGGCTCGCAGCACGTCAGCCATGGGAGACATCAGAGGCATTCCTCTTCGGTCCGGTATCTGACATGGGACTTGATCCAAACATGGACTCATGGCCACTTGACGCAGCAGGCATCTACGAACTGCTGAAATCACAACAGTGGTCAGAAATGCAATGGAGCGGCGACTATGACGAAGAGGACGAAGCAATAGAAGCAGCACAGGCTCTCCGCGGATATCACACATTGGAATACCTGCTTTTCAAAGACGGTCAGCCACGTAAAGTGAATAACTAACTTAAATGAGATATAATAAAACAGCACAAGCACTGGCAGGACTCAAGTTCCTGTCAGTGCTGGCAACGATAATTACAGGGAGCATTTTTCTTGCTTCCTGTTCTGCCGATACAGAGGGTACCGACAGCTTTGAAGAAAAGCATGCTGCAGAACTGCAGAACATGGCGCTCTCAGCCGGCACCTCAACTATATTCCTCGATTCATCAAAATCATTTGATACAGATGCCGAGTGGTTGAGCGGTTCCTATGCAAGCCGTTTTACCACAGGCGACCGCCTCTATGACAACATCACAGAGAAATACGGACCCGTATATGCAGGATATTCATGCGGCTCATGCCACCTCAACGCCGGCCGCACCACGCCAGGCGTATGGAACAACATAAGGACGGATGCCGACGGCACGCCAGTATATGGGTCTGGCACGAACGGCATGTCGGCAATGCTGATTTATGTATCACGCAAAAACGGAAAATTCTTCCAGAACTACGGACGCGTGCTGCACGACCAGTCCATCGTCGGAGTAAAACCTGAAGGAAAGTTAGAGGTGCGCTACAACTTCGAGAAGGGATGCTTCCCTGATGGCGAAGAGTACGAATTGGCACATCCTAACTATACCATAACGGAATGGTACACCCCGATGTGGGACGATGTTCAGGAGAAATATGTTGACATAAAGCCCGAAGAACTGTTCTGCACCGTTCGCATCCCGCTCCGCCATGTCGGCATGGGACAGATGATGGCGCTCGACCGCAGCGAGATAGAACGACTGGCTGCACAAAGCAACTACCCTGAATATGGTATCTCTGGCAGATGTAACTATATCACGGAAAAAGGTGTTACGGGAGTCGGACTGTCTGGCAACAAGGCACAGCATCTCGATCTTACCGTAGAATTAGGCTTCTCTTCCGACATGGGCGCTACGAACTCACGCTATCCTGAAGAAATATGCGAAGGACAGCTGCAAATGGTGGAAGGCTCAATGATGGGACTGACCTATGACCAGTTGGATGTTTCCACTGAAGACATGGAATGTGTTGACCTATACCTGCACAGCCTCGGAGTGCCCGCCCGACGCCTTGGCAGCAAGACCCGCACGGTGACCCTCAACGGCACACAGGTAACGATGACAGAACGCGAAGCGATATCCCTCGGCGAAAAGAAATTCTACGAGGCGAAATGTCACCTGTGCCACGTCACCACCCTGCACACAAGGCCACGCGGCACTGCACTGCTATGCGGCACAGAGCTACCATGGCTGGGCAGTCAGACCATACATCCATACAGCGACTACCTGCTCCACGACATGGGCTCTGAAATCATGGGCGTAGGCCTCAACGACAATTACGTCAGCGGACTGGCACGCGGCAACGAATGGCGCACCACACCGCTATGGGGCATCGGACTGCAGAAGAAGGTGAACGGACACACATACTTCCTGCATGACGGAAGGGCACGCAACTTCAAGGAAGCAATCCTGTGGCATGGCGGCGAAGGAGAAGCATCCAAGAACCTCTTCAAAGCCATGAGCCGACAAGACCGCGAAGCACTGATATTATTCCTAAGTTCCCTTTAACTCCCCTTTAACTTCCCTTATAAGAAAAAAATGAAAACAATTATTTTGGCTGCCTTTGCAGCACTTACAACAACAAACATACAAGCAGAGTCGTTATTGACGGATACTCTGACATCTGCCCCCGCAGAAGAAACATTTGACGCAGAAAACGGTGTCGTAACGATTGGCAGCGACCGTATGTTCCAGATAGAGTCCAAGGACCATCGTTTCTCCTTCAAGCCATACTTGATGCTCCAAACCACGGCGAACTTCAATTACTATGACGATGAAGGATTGGACAAAGCCTATAATCAAGACAATGTAGCCAACAGCGGTTTTTCCTTTCCCTATGCCGTCTTGGGTTTTACCGGAAAGGCTTTCAATAACATTACGTACAACCTCTCCATAAATGCCGCAGCATCAGGAGCCGCCATCCTCCAGCAGGCTTGGTTTGACATTTATATCTCCAAAGGCTTGGCTGTAAAGGCAGGTAAGTTCAAGACACCATTCACAAGTGCCTATCTTACCACCCTTGGCGAGACATTGTTTCCAATGTTGCCGGTATCTCTTACCTCCTCCGTCATATTGCCATACTCTCTTAATGCTGCCAACCCAAAGATTGGAACAGGTTTTGACCTCGGCGTAATGCTCCACGGAAAGATTTGCCCTGTTATAGGTTATGAATTCGGCATCTTCAACGGCAACGGTTCCGGTTCAAATCAAGCTACGAAGACTTTTTCCGATGACTGGCACATACCATCATTGCTTTACGCCGGGCGTCTGTCATGGACACCATACGGCAACATGCCACGCACGCAGGGCAACAGCAAGATGCTTAACGAGCACAAACTGGAAGTAGCACTTTCCGGCAGCATAAATGTTGAAGCAGAAAACGAAAGCACCAATGACACCCGCGTCGGTCTTGAGGTTAGCTATCTCAGCGGCAGATGGTTCATAGGCGGTGAATTCTACTGGATGAATGTAGGTTTCACAAAGCGTCAGAAGATTAACGAAAGCTACAATTACATCGGTGGCTATGCCCAGGCAGGCTACTTCGTTGGCAAGCAGTGGCAGTTAGCTGCACGTTACGACCTCTTCAACCGCAACGGGACAGGGTCTGACGGCATCTTGAACAGTCCGGCAGTAGGTTGTAACTATTTTATCAAGAATACAGGTCTGAAGCTCTCCGCCATGTATCAGTTTGTCGGCAGGACAGGTCACAAGACGCAGCTCGACAGAGACAACGACGACCTCGGCATTGCAAAACACAGTGCAATAGTAATGATGCAATACACCTTCTAATTGAATAATTTTGAATTATGAATTATGAATTAAGGATAATAAATTATGCCTATTCTCTGCTGACAATCGCATTTTTGTTAGTTTTCGCGACATCATGCGACGATGGTCATGTTGATGAAAAGACGTATGTGTATAATACCGACTCATACAACGTGCAGCTATCTGGCAACTTCACAAAAACAAACACATGGGGCGGCAAATACACTCTTGCACTGTGCGGCTTTAACGAAACAGACAAATATGCTACCATAGCGAAGTCTCTCTCCAACATTGACGGCGAGGCTACAATAAAGCTTTCAAACATCCCTCCGGAAACCAAAACCGTAGAAATTGCAGTCATCAACATACTACGAGAGCGTATGGCTACGTTATATAAATACGACATCAGCGATACAGACAATATCAATGACACTATTAAAATCAACGTCGGCGAGATGAACCTGGGTATGTTTGCCCATATCAACAACAATCTGTTTCAAGGCACGAAGACGAGCTGTTCCAAGTGTCATTCCGGCAACAACCCGCGCGCAGGGCTGGACCTCAGCACCGACAAGGCGTACAGCAGTATCGTCGGAGTAGCATCCACGAAATCTCCCGACAATCTGTTGGTGAAGGCAGGAGATGCAGAAAACAGTTTCCTATACAAAGTCATTTCTGTCGGCGACGAGAACATACACTACTCACACACACAACTCACGACAGACGAACAAACGATGCTTGACATCTTAAAGCAATGGATTGAAGCCGGTGCGAAAGAATAGTACATCATACATACAATTAGTTACAGCAGTAATGGCAATGCTTCTGATATCATGCTCAACGATTGCAGCAGCAAAGATTTCAGTACTTGCCCGCGAGGATGCTGACGAGGCAAAGACACACCTTATATTATATAATGAGCGTGTATGCCCCCTCAACAGCCTTGCATTAGATTTCACTCGGCAGCTCACTGGCGGCAGTACATACCGAGGGCTCAGCGCAGAGCAACTGCTGCTGTCGATACCCTATGCTCCGGAATTATGGTCAGAACAAGAACTGCTCCATATAGGAAACACGACACTCAAGAAGAGGCTGGGCATCACGACCGACAAGGCGAGAATAAAAGATTTCTTTACCCCATCTGGAGAATATCGCCTGAAGCGACTCCTGGACGAAGAGAACAGCAAGCCAACCTCCGCTCAGGACGCTTCCCTGATAGAGGCTATACATACTGCCGACGAGCAGATAGCCCTTTTTGAATCGGATGTAAAAGGGACGCTGATACAGCCATACCGAGGAACCGATGTCAGCATGACACGCATAAAGGCAGAAATCCAGTATAATACAATCAGAGCACTCATACCTCCTGTTTATCTTCCCAAGACAAAAGACATATTTCCGTTTGGAGTCAGCATTATTCTTGCAATCTTGGGTTATATAACATTGGCAAACCTTTGGAAAAACGAAAAATCAATAATATGACATACAACAATATATATTTCGAAGAACTCGGAGTAACGGCAGAGTTTACAACTTTCTCCCCAGAAGGGAAGACTATGGAACGTCATGCCATACTCCATGTAGAACCACACGGCGAGCTGTTTGCCCAGCAGATATCCCGTCTGCAAGAAGCAGAAGAAAAGTTCCTTGCCCTCGCTCCTACCCTCAAGAAAGTCTTTAAACGCTACTTCTTCAGCGACATTGTCAACCAAGCGCCATGTGTGCCTGCTGACAACAGCTGCACGACCTGTTTCATACAACAGCCGCCACTCGACGGGTCAAAGGTTGCCGTATGGATATACCTTCAGGAGGCTGAAGACATAACCTGTAAAGACGGCTTAACCATCGTAAAGAATAATGGCTACAAACATTATTGGCAGATGGGGATGTATGAGACACAAGGCAACAGCTACACCCAGACGCAGGTAATGCTGTGCAATTACGAGGAAATGCTTGAGAACCACGGTATGACAATAGAGCGAAACTGCATCCGCACATGGTTCTTCGTAAGAGATGTCGATATTCTATATAAAGGCATGGTTGAGGCACGCAAGGCGAACTTCTTCAGCCATGGCATGACGGAAAACACCCACTATATTGCATCGACAGGAATCGGAGGCGTTCCGCAAGACACCAAGAGCATTCTCGTTCTCGACACATACGCCATCAAGGGAATAGCCAACAATCAGCAGCAATATCTCTACGCCCCGACCCACCTCAATCCCACCAGCGAATATGGAGTAACATTCGAACGTGGCACAGTCGTAGAATTTGGCGACCGAAAACACCTATACATATCAGGAACGGCATCTATAAATAATAAGGGTGAGGTAGTTCATGTCGGAGATATCATAAAACAAACCCGGCGAATGTGGGAAAATGTTGAAACCCTTCTTGCTGAAGGCGGAGCGACATTCAACGATGTGATGCAGATAATTGTATATCTCAGAGACCCTGCAGACTACAATACGGTAAAAGATATGTTCAAGGAGAAATTCCCAGAAACGCCCTTCGTCATTACCCTCGCACCTGTATGCAGACCCCAGTGGCTCATAGAAATGGAGTGTATGGCAATAACACCTAACGCCTCCAAGGAGCACAGAGACTTTTAGCGGTTTTCGTTCTCAGGGTCTTCGATTTCTCCAGAGTCAGAGGTTACGCGCTTGATGATTTCACCGTTGCGGTTGTAGCAAGTGATGCTGACAGAAGTCTGCTTGAGTTCCTGCTTCAAATCTACAGAAGGAGTGAACACGATACGACGAGAGGTGATACATCTAAAGACTGAGCAAGATAAACTTGCGAAAGTCGATTTTTTTAATTTTATGCGCCAAAAATTTTTTTTCATGCGCCTGTAGCAAAATTTTTATACTTTTTCTTCTTCTTTGCCGGTGGTCAAATCTCTTTTGAAATTTAGCAGACGAACTTGTTCTCAAATCCATCGGCAAAGGTACTGCTTTTTTATCACCCTCACAATAGGTTTTGAAGAGTATTTTGGCGAGTTAATATTTGTTAAATAAATTAAGAGGGTGGTGGGAGGCATACCATGCGTACCATGCGTACCATTACAATTTTGCAATTAACCATTTTTTTCTCTATTTTAATTTTTATATATAAAGCTATTTTAATTTTTATATATAAAGATAAAGATACTCCTTTTTATGATACTTTTAAAATACCATTTGGTATGCGTGGTATGCATGGTACGCCTCTGAATTAGCACTCTTACTGATAAATTAGAGCAGATTCTGAAAGACCTGAAGGTTGACAGCGAGAAGTTCAAAGAACTGGGTATCACCTTTGAGGAAAAGGCATTTTTTGATGTCTTGACAGGGGTTAGAGATACTCACAAGTTTGAATATCCTGACGAGCGTTGTATTGAACTTGTCAAGAAAATCAAGTTGCTGATTGATGATACAGCTGTTTATGCTGACTGGCTGAATAATACCAACCTGAGAAACGAGCTGGCTTCGCAGCTGACAGTTCTCATCTACAAAGAAGGATATCCACCAGAGTGGGACGAAGAGGTATTTAAGAAAGTCCTTGATCAGGTAGAAAACTATAAGAAGAACGGAACTTCTAAGCTTAAGTTTACAAAGCTTGCGAATGTAGAGGATGATATAGATGTTCGCAACCTTATATTCGATTGTCTTCACATGAATGTGAATATCAGCGATATGGAGTTGCAACGCGAGGTTATAGAACAATATGGCGAACGCTACCCAGATATGTCGCAAAATGAATGGGGACATATCATAGAGACATATACTCCTATGATAAAGCAGTCAATAAGGCGAAAAGATATGTCGAAAGCAGTGGAAGGCGATGCAGATTATAGAATGGCAGCAGATGATAATCCTCATGTAGAGGAGTAAGAAATAAGCCAAAGCCAAAGGCAAGCCTGTTTAAGAGTTTTTAACACTGAGACATGATGGAGCGGGAAATAAACCTGCTCTTTCTGCGTTTACTTATGGTGAGATTGGCTAAAGCTGCGATTAGGCGAAGGCAAAAGAGAACTCGTTCTAATTTTGCTGAGCGAAAGCAGGTTCAACGAGGTCAAAAGGCTGAAGATGAAAAGATTAAAAGAAACAAAAAGGCAAACGGTAATTGGAAGGACATTGCTCCTTTACCTCTTACTCCTATTCATCCCTACCCAGCTGAAGGCTCAGTATGACCCTTACTTCTCTCACTACTTCGATATGCAGACATCCTTTAACCCTGCAGCGGCAGGTAAGGAATCGAAGATGAATCTATATGCTGCTTACGCTATGACAATGGCTGGTTTTGAGCATGCCCCCCAGACAATGATAATCTCCGGAGACACCCCCTTCTCTGCCCTGGGATTGATACATGGTGTCGGTGCCCAGATAATGAGTGACAAGATTGGTCTTTTTACTCACCAACGCATCAAGGGACTGTATGCCGTACGAAAGAAGTTGGGGCGCAGTGCATACAGCGGTCAGCTTTCAGTCGGAATACAACCGGGTATCATTACAGAGAAATTCCGTGGCTCCGAGGTGGAACTCGGCGAGGAGAACGATGATGCTTTCACCAAAAGCGACATCGACGGCAATACCTTTGACCTGGGAGTTGGAGTCCTCTTCCAAAAAGGAAAATGGTATGCAGGCATCAGTGCCCAGCACCTCACCCACCCCAAGGTGATGCTCGGAGAGAGAAACGAAATAAAGATTGATGCAACATACTATGCCACAGGCGGTTACGACTTCCAGCTACGTAATCCATACGTAAAAATTGCCACATCTGCCTTGGTAATGACAGAAGGGGTTACCTATCGTGCAGACATCACGGGACGCGTAATCTACACATTCGACCAAAAGATGTTATACGCCGGCATCAACTACAGCCCTACCCGTTCTGTTACGCTACTCGTAGGAGGAACATTCAACGGATTCAAGGTAGGATATTCTTTCGAAGGATATACCAACGACCTTGGTTTCCGCAACGGTTCACACGAACTGTTCCTGGGCTACTCCATGAACGTTGACCTCGGCAAACACGGCAAAAACAGATATCAGACAACGAGAACGCTTTAAAGAGTCAAATGCCGATAAACGCTGACCGCTATACAGGGATATAAAATTAAAAAGATATATATGACAAAGAAAAAAACATTATTTGCTTTCCACTTTTTATCATTATTGGCTTTATCGCTGATAATGGTGTCTTGTTTTGGTGGCAAGTTGACCCATGCTTCCCAAGGAGGCGAAGTGACTGGTTACAGCACAGGAAAAGGGTTTAGTGAGCCTACACCGTATGGCATGACTCTCATTAATCGCGGTTTCCTCCACATGGGAGTTGAAAAGAAAGACACTTTATGGGGAATGTCAGTACCTACAAAGGACATCTCTGTAGATGGTTTCTGGATGGACGAACGCGAAGTGTCTAATGCTAAGTACAGACAGTTCGTCATGTGGGTTCGTGACAGCATTCTCCGCACCCGTCTGGCAGACCCAGCCTATGGTGGTGATGAGACATACATGATTACCGAAGACAAGAACGGTGACCCTGTAACTCCGCACCTGAACTGGAAGAAGCAGCTCCCACGCAAGCCTAACGAGGATGAGCAGCGTGCCATAGAGTCTCTCTATACCACAAATCCTGTTACGGGAGAAAAACTGCTCGATGCGTCACAGATGAACTATCGTTATGAAATCTACGACTACACGACAGCTGCTTTGCGCAAGAATCGTTTAGATGCCAGAGAGCGTGATTTGAATACCGACAAAATAGTCAACATGGACGAAGTCGTAATGATTTCCAAGGATACTGCCTACATAGACGACGAGGGACACATAGTGCGCGAGACCATCAACCGTCCGCTTTCAGGACCATGGGACTTCCTCAACACCTACATCGTAAACATCTATCCTGACACCACCTGCTGGGTTAATGACTTCACGAACAGTGATAACGAGATGTACCTGCGCAACTATTTCTCTAACCCAACGTACAATGACTATCCTGTAGTCGGTGTTACATGGGAGCAGGCAAACGCTTTCTGTGCTTGGCGTACAGAATATCTCCTCAAAGGACTCAGCGGACAGGCGCGCTATATTCAGAGATACCGCCTGCCGACAGAGGCTGAATGGGAATTTGCTGCCCGTGGAAAGGACGGCACAGAGTTCCCTTGGGAGAATCCTGACGTAAAGAATGGTGATGGATGCTACTACGCAAACTTCAAGCCAGACCGTGGCAACTACACCAAGGACGGCAACCTGATAACCAGCAAGACTGGCATCTATGCCGCAAACAGCAATGGGCTGTATGATATGGCTGGAAATGTAGCAGAATGGACTTCTACCATTTATACTGAAGCAGGTGTGGAGGCAATGAACGACCTCAATCCGCAACTTGAGTATAACGCAGCTCTCGAAGACCCATATCGCATGAAGAAGAAGAGCGTTCGTGGTGGCTCTTGGAAAGACCCTGAGAGTTACATCCGTTCCGCTTGGCGTTCTTGGGAATACCAGAATCAGCCACGCTCTTATATAGGTTTCCGTTGTGTCAGGTCTCTGGCAAGTTCATCAAGCGTCAACAGCAAAGGCAAGAAAAAAAGATAATTAGAAAATATGTCACAATATAGCAAAATAAACATCATCTACTTCATGCAGAAGTGGATGGACAGCGTACCAGGACAGACGTTCCTGAACTATGCATACTCTTGGGGAGCAGCAGTCGTAATTCTCGGAACCCTGTTCAAGTTAACCCACCTGCCAGGTGCCAATCTCATGCTTTTCATAGGTATGGGAACGGAGGTTGTAGTGTTCTTCATATCAGCATTCGACCGTCCGTTCGACAAGACCACAATCGACATGACCCTCAGCAACCACATGGAGGACGAAGTTGTTGCTGATGCCGCAAATGCTGCATCAGGCGTAGGACAAACCATCATAGCACCATCATCTCCAATTGCCGGCAGCAAAGCAGGTAGCCCAGCAGAAATTTCAGGCATTTCAGGAGGCACTGTCATCATCGGCAACGGAGTTATCGGAGGTGGTGCTGCACCAGCAAGCAACAAGACTCCTGACGTTGCTCCAGCAGTTGCTGGCACTGATAACAATGAGAAGCCATCAATTTCTCAGCCAGCAGGAGGTGTTATCACTACCGCAGTAACAGGTGCTCCTGCTCCAGCAGTATCGCAAGAGACAGCAGATGCCATGGAAGAAGTGACACAGGCATACATAGACCGTCTTAACGAACTCAACGAGACCCTCGAGAAGGTATCAGCTCTCAGCCAGCGTCTGTCTGTTGACAGCGAAGAGATGGAGAACCTCAACCGCACACTCACAGGTATAGCACGCGTCTATGAGATGCAGCTAAAGTCCGCATCACAACAAATTACTACTCAAGACTCTATCAACGAGCAGACTAACATCATGGCAAATAAGATTAAGGAACTCAACGGCATATACAGCCGCATGATTGAGGCCATGACTGTTAACATGCCAAAGATGTAATCATGGCAATAAAGAAACGACCTGTCTCCCCTCGCCAGAAGATGATCAACCTCATGTATGTGGTGTTGATGGCGATGCTTGCAATGAATGTCTCTACGGAGGTGCTCAATGGTTTCTCTATTGTGGAAGAGGGACTACGACGCTCCACCAACAACTCCTCTGCAGAAAACAAAAACATCTACGACAACTTCGAAACCCAGATGCGCAACAACCCTGTGAAGACAAGGGTATGGTATGCAAGAGCTCAGGAGGTGAAGAAGATGAGTGATGAGCTGTATAATTTTGCAGAACAGATGAAGATTGCTATTGTCAAGGAAGCCGACGGCGAAGAGGGTGACATACATAACATTCAGAACAAGGAAGACCTTGAAGCTGCTGAGCAGGTAATGCTCTCTCCTATCAACGGACAGGGAAAGAAATTGCAGAAGATGATTGAAGATTTCCGCTACAAGGCAAAAACTATGCTCAATGACGAACGTCTTCAGAAAATCATCGACGACAATCTTTCTACCAGTGTTTCCAAGAAAGCAAAGGCTTTAGGAAAGAAATGGCCTGAATATATGTTTGAGCAGATGCCTGTGGCTGCTGCAGTAACCCTTCTGTCGAAACTGCAAAATGACGTACGTTATGCTGAAGGCGAGATTCTACACACCCTTTCTTCAAACATCAGCCTAAAGGATATTCATGTCAACAAGCTCTCTGCCTTTGTAATTCCAGAGGCGAAGACCATTATCCGTGGTGATAAATTCTCTGCCCAAATCGTTATGGCAGCCATCGACACCACTCGTCAGCCAGAGGTGTTCATCGGTGGAAGGAAGGTAGAGCTGCGCAACAGCACCTACGAATTTACCACAGGCAAGACAGGTGACTTCACCTTCTCTGGATACATGACAATGCTGGATGCCTCTGGCACCACGATAAGGCGTGACTTCGAACAGAAATATACTGTCGTTGACCCATCGGCTACTGTTTCCGCTGACCTGATGAATGTCCTCTATGCAGGATATAGCAACCCTATCAGCGTTTCTGTTCCTGGTGTACCTCTCAGCAAGGTTGCCGCTACGATGAGTGGTGGCAGTCTCACCCCAACAGGTCCTGGACATTATATCGCACGCCCAAGTGCCGTAGGCAAGGACGTCACAATATCTGTTACCAGCTCACAGTCAGGAAGACCTCTCCCAATGGGACAGTTCACCTTCCATGTACGTAAGTTGCCAGATCCTACTGCATACATCGTGATTGGCGACGACCGTTTCCGTGGCGGTGGTATGTCAAAGGCAAATCTTATGAACGTAACGACTCTGAAGGCTGCTATTGATGACGGACTGCTTGACATTGAGTTCCGCGTAACAGGATTCACAGCAGTATTCTTTGACAATATGGGTAATGCAGTTCCTGTTGTAAGCGATGGTGCGAACTTCTCTGCAAGACAAAAAGACACTTTCCGCAAGTTGTCACGCAACAAGCGATTCTATATTTCAAGCATTCATGCAATCGGTCCTGACGGCATAGCCCGCACATTGCCGACAGCTATGGAAGTCGTTGTAAAGTAATAAATAATATAGGTATCAAAATATGAAAATAGTATTTTCTTTTCTGTTCTTATCACTTTTCGCTTTTCAAGTAAATGCACAGCCGGCACAGCGTCGTGCTGCCAAAGAAAAGAAGCAGGAAGTGAAGAGTACGCCAAAGAAGGCTGCGACAGAAGCAAAGTCAGAAGTGAAGCCTGAGACAAAGCCTGCAACGAAGCCTGCGACACCGCCGACTACACCAAAGAAAGTAGCAGTAGCACCTCCAAAGAAGCCAACCACTGCATCGGCAAAGACGGCAACAAAACCAGCCAATGGTATCACTACCCGTGCACAGTTGTCATACCCTACATCAATGCAGATGAAGGAGGATGTAGTATGGCGTCGTGACATATATCGTGAGATAGACCTCACCAAAGGCGACAATGCCGGACTATACTATCCTGTAGAGCCTATCGGCAGTCAGATGAACCTTTTCACATATCTGTTCAAGTTGGTGTTGTCTGGACAAATCAAGGCATACGAATATCGTCTTGACGGAAATGAGAGTTTTGAGCCAGATGCTTTGGTAAAACCATTGGCATTGCTCGACAACTATCACATCTACTATGAGCGCAAAGACGGAAGGCTGAAGTTAGACAACAGCGATATTCCTTCCAAGGAAGTGAAGTCATACTATGTAAAGGAAACATCATACTATGACCAGTATTCATCTACCTTCCACACAAAGATTCTTGCCCTCTGCCCTATCATGAGCAGCGATGATGGTTTTGGTGATGTAGAAACAAAGTACCCATTGTTCTGGGTAAAATATGACGATGTTGCTCCTTTCCTTGCAAAACAGACCATTATGACAAGCGACCTCAACAATGCTGCCACAATGTCTGTTGACGACTACTTCGTTAAGAACATGTATCAGGGCAAGATATACAAAACCAACAACATGCTGGGCAAAACCCTTGCACAATACTGCCCTAACGATACTGCTATGCAAAAAGAGCAGGCAAGGATTGAGGCTGAGCTGAAAGCCTTCGAAGAAAATATCTGGGGCGACAAGGTACGCAAGGATTCCCTTGACTCTATTGCCAAAGCACAACTTGCCCTTGATCCAAAGGCTGCAAAGAAAGCTGCAAAGGCAAATCGTCGTGCCAAGAAGTCGAGTGTCAGCAAGAAGTCTTCATCAAGGAGCAGCGGTTCTGCTGGCGGCAGCTCTCCACGCATCAGCGTCAGAAGAGAAAGACACTAATCTTTTGAGTTTCAAGTCCCAGGGTTACTGGTTTCAACCACGAATTAAACAACTTATAATTAAATTATGAAAAAATTCTATAAGTCATTAGCCGTCGCAGCATTTGCAATGTTGATGGCAATACCAGCTCAGGCTCAGTTTAACTGGGGTTTGCGTGCTGGTGCAAATATCGTAAACATGAAGATGTCCAGTGATGTCTTCGGCTCAAAGAACAATGCCGGTTTCTACGTAGGTCCGACAGTCAAGTTTACTGTTCCTATCGTAGGTCTCAGCTTTGATGCTTCTGCTTTGTACGACCAGCGTACAGCAAAGGTCGTAAACGATGCCAATGGCATTACAGAGGAGCGCAAGCAGCAGACTATCCAGATTCCTATCAACCTCCGTTATGGCTGGGGATTGAGCAGCATGGCAAACGTATTCCTCTTTGCTGGTCCGCAGTTCGGTTTCAACGTCAGCAAGCACTATTCAGATTGGACATGGAAGTCAAGCCAGTTCAGCGTTAACGTAGGTATTGGTGCCACAGTATTGAGCCATCTCGAATTAAAGGCAAACTATAACTTTGTTGTAGGAAAGAGTGCCGTCGCATCAGATAACTTACTTGGCAACAGCAGATTCAACTCTTGGCAGGTAGGTCTGGGCTACTATTTTTAAGTAATATCGTCCCATAGCATAACATTTCAGCACAGAAGTATTTTTTCTTCTGTGCTTTTTTAGCTATATATCTTTCTGCATCACACACAAAAACGCCCAATAACACCATGGAATAGCATTATTTTAAATAGAATTTTAAAAAAATTACATTAAAATTTGCATAGTTTAATTATTTTCAATACATTTGCAGCAAAATCTAATTTATTTTTATCAACTTAAGTCTTAATTTAATATGAGTTACATTAAATTTTTCTTTTTATCAGCCTTTATAGCATGCTGCACATCACCTGTAATAGCAGATGAAATTCAGACGAGCCCTGCAGATGAAGAAGCTTATGATTTGGGCTATTATCCACAACCGTATTGGTTTATACAAGCGCAAGGTGGTATGGGTACAACATTTACCAGTGGTAAGAATTTTTTCAAGCTTGCCAGTCCTACTGTAAGTGTTGCATTCGGCAGAATGTTTTCTCCCGTTGTTGGAGCACGCATCCATGTGAACGCATGGGAATCAAAGAGTTCCCTTAAAAGTATCAATCAGACATATAAGTTTAACTACATCAATAGCAATTTGGATGTAATGTTAAACATTAACAATATATTCTCTAAAACCAGCAATCATTTTGTTAATGTATATGTTCTCGGTGGTATCGGTTTGGCTTACGCATGGAAGAACGATGAGTTTACGAACTTACGTAAGACCTATGGAGGTGCTATTCAGGAAAACACAAGCAATGCATGGGGAGAAGGTACTTCTCGCAAATCACTGCTAAGCCATAGTATCCGTTTCGGAACACTTGTAGATTTCAGCATTTCTAAGAATTGGAGTGTTGGCATTGAGGCAGACATCAACAACCTCAGTGATCGTTTCAATTCTAAATACAAGAACAGCAATGACTGGATGCTCACAGCTCAGGCTTCTGTTACATACAAATTTGGACACAAGAAGGCTGTTCGTCCAACACCTCCAGTTCCTCCTGTACAAGCAGCGCCAGAGATTAAACCAGAGCCAAAGCCAGTTCCCCCACCAGCTCCAAAGCTCATACCTCTGACCGAGAATATGAAGTTCCAACTCCGTGAAACCGACAATTCAGAATCGAAAGAACAGGTTCTACAAAAAGTTGTTGAGTGGGCACAGAAGAATCCCGACAAGGGTATTCTCATAGAAGGGTATGCTGACAAAGGTACAGGTAATCCTACCATCAATGCCGAATATGCTCAGAAACGTGCAGACAATGCAGCTGCAGCATTGGTAGCAAAAGGCATTGCAAAAGAGCGCATAGAAGTAAAAAGTTTTGGCGACACAGTTCAACCATTCCCAAATAATGATGACAACAGATGCGTTCTTATTTACGGAAAATAATAATTAGAAGTACAAAAATATCTTTGCTATCCTTGTTTATTGTATTTGCAATGACAAGGATAGCATTGCAAATAAACTTCCTGAACCCTGTATCTCGAGCTATAGGTAATTTTTCTTTTTCCGACCTATACTTTGAAATCGATAGCGAGAGTAACACACAAAACAGCGACATCACCATCATTGATCTCACGAAAGTCTATGATCGCAGTCGTATAGCGAGAACTATTCGTGAAGTAACTATGTGTTCTCCAGATATTGCCGCTTTTGATGTTACGTTCCCAGAATACAAAGCAGACCCAGAACTCAATGACACCCTTTTTGAAGCTATTAGTGAACTCAGCAATGTCAGCGACGTAATTGTTGCATGTAAACTACGCAAAGGCAGCCAGAAGACAGGAGACTATCAGAAAATCGAGCACTCCTTTTTTATGCCTAACGATTACATTACAGAAGCGCCATCCAACAGCGAAGAGGTCAGGGCAGAACAAAATACGAGAAAAACGTATTCTTGGTACACACACGATGGAGACACTCTGCTTTCCCTTCCCTATGCCATAGCATGTCATCGGGCACCAGAGATAAAAGATACATATATGAAAAAACGTGAATTTCTCATTAACTATTCGCTTACGAAGTTCAACGTTATCCCATTTGACTCTATTTCCCAACACAGATCTTTAATAAAAGACCATATTGTTATCTTTGGGGCTATCAGTGATCCAACCGACATGAAGTTCACACCATACGGACTTTTAGGAGGTACCATAGTACAAGCATATGCAGTACAAACATATCTTGACTATTATAATGTATATACACTAAATCCCATAGTTACATTTCTGATATCCCTTCTCTTGGTCATACTCACTGATATGATTCAGATATGTTTCAAAACATGGGGACAAAATAGAAAAAGTTTTTGGATAAGCAGGCTTTCTCAGTCAGTTTTTGTATTACACATACTTAACTTCACCTGGCTCAGTATCCTTATTGGTATTGGATACCAATTATTCTTTGGCATGACTCCACATATTTTTATAGACCTAAGGTTTGCAATGGGAGGTATCGCCATGTTAGTAGAATCCAGATTACTTTACGAAACCATTTCTTTAATTATAGAAGATTATAGAAAAAAGTACAATAATAAAAAAAGAAAGGAATAATATGAGAAAATATTTTTTAGTTATCATCTGCTTATTTTCATTATCTATCAGTAGTGTAACCGCTCAGGATTACATAGTGAAATCTGTTCTTGGGGGTGGCTCATATAAGAAAGGAAAGACATCTGTACCTATTCAAGTTGGTAATACCTTTAATGGCAATACCACTCTCATTACCAATGCTGAGTCAAAGATTGAGGTTATCAGCCTGTCCCAGAAGAAATTATACACTCTTGTTGGCAAAGGTGCATCCACATTGGACCGTCGCATCCATTCTGCAAACATAAACGTAAAGACATTGTCTGCAGCCTATTTTGTATATCTGTGTAACAAGATCGTAGAGAATGTTAATGGCAGTCAGGGCAAGAAGGCAGCTTCTGAGACATTTGCATCTATTGAGCGCGCCTCAGAAGATACTATGATGGATGGTTTGGTTGATCCGAAGGAGAACTCTGCCAACATAGTAGAAACAGACTCTGTCAAGTAGGTTTTTATATGCGATTTCGTTGTTTACTTACGGTATTCCTGCTATGCCTGTCCTTGTCACTTTTTGCACAAGAAGGAGGTCATTACACTCAGGGCATGCATGCTTATTCGGCTGCGATACAGTCTCATGCCAACAGAGACCTTAACAAGGCTATAGAACAGATTACCAGTGCCGCTGGACATTTTCATGAGGTAAAGC
>ODAI013850127.1_pt1 | contig 19798 bp, 15 predicted proteins | sample 1539321 | NCBI WGS metagenome assembly ODAI01 (sample SAMN02144231, study PRJEB22623) | gut metagenome | biome: sheep rumen | host: Ovis aries | place: New Zealand
GGCACGACATTTGCTCTTCGACTGCGTGTATAATCCCGAAGAGACCGTCTTTCTGCAGAAAGGTAAAGCACAAGGCGCTACTATCCGCAACGGAATGGAGATGCTGTACGGGCAGGCGAAAGCCGCATGGCGGATTTGGAATAATGAATAATGAATAATGAATATTTCGCGAAGCGGATGATCGTTCGAGCGAAGCGAGATAAGAATAATGAATATTTTGTAGGATATGAAGACTTTTTTACTATTGCTACTGACAGTAGCGCTGACACCAATGAGTGACCAATACCATGAGGCAGATCAAGCCATCATGGTCTATTACAGCCCGAAGACAACTATCTGTCTGGATTTTACATACACGGAGAAGACAGAGACCGCCGGTGAGTTTGCAGAATATGCAGAGGAGCTGTTGGGTATCACCGATGCCATTGCAGAGAGCAAGACGACTTACACTCTTAAAGACGTGGAAATCAAGACGCACACTACTGCCGATTTAGAGAGACCGCACACCATCCGGGCAGAGAAAGGCATGCCGTGGCAGTTGGTAAACATCGACGAGCGAGGACTGTTAGCAGGCTACAATCTTGCCCCCGAGGCTAAAAAACAGACCAAGAGTACGGAAACGGGTGCTACAAAGTCAAAGCTTCACACAACAAAGGTCTTACCTTACTCCGAAGAGACTCTTGCCGCCAAGAGCGAAGAAGAGAGGGCTCAGGCGGTGGCGAAACAGATTCTCCATCTGCGTGAGACACGTATGTATCTCATCGGCGGCGAGGTAGAGAACGCACCCGCAGACGGTAAGGCAATGGAGCTGGTGTTAGCTGAGCTAAAGAGACAGGAAAAACAGCTGTTGGAACTGTTCATCGGCAGAGCCGAGGTTAAGATATTGCATAAAGAAGTGGCACACTGCCCCGCCGGTGAGAATGACAAGCGGTGGGACGAAGTGCTGTATTTCTCGGTTGATAACGGCTTTACGGGTGCTGACAATGTAGATGCGGAGCGTATTCGTATCAGTGCCGAGTACCAACACCAAATAGCAAAGAAGAGCTCCAACGAGACCAAGGCAAAGAAAGACAAGAACGCCGTAGAGTTTTCACCGATTGTGTATAACCTGCCTGGTAACGCACAAGTGGCTGTATTTTACAGGAACGAACTGGTGAACAGCAAAGTGGTACCGGTGGCACAGTTCGGCATGGATGTACCACTGCCGAAAGACCTGTTCACGGGCAAAGAGCTACCGAAAATCAAGTTCAGCAAACGGACAGGGAACGTGGAATCAATTACGAAATGACAGATTGATGGATAAGTTTAAATATATAGTGATTTGGGGGCTGTGCGTGCTATGCTTTATACCGATGCAGGCACAGGAGATCCATTGTACCGTGACGGTTAACTCCCAGCAGATCGAGGGCTCCAACAAACAGATATTCAATACCCTCAAAACCTCCATTGAGGAATACATGAACAGCAACCGGTGGACGAACATGACTTATGCGGAGCAGGAGAAGATCGAGTGCAGCATGTTAGTAGTGGTGAAAGCAGTACAGGATAACCTGTTCCTATGTGAGATGACGCTACAGAGCCGGCGCCCGGTCTATGGCACAACGTACACCACTCCGCTGCTGAACTTCGTGGACAGGCAGTTCAACTTCACCTATCAGGAGTATGACCGTATAGAACACCAGCAGAATACGTTTACCACCAACCTGACGGCGATGTTGGCATATTATTGCTATCTTATTATCGGTCATGACCAGGATAGTTTCCAGCGTTTAGGCGGCACACCGTATTTTCAAGCCTGCGAGGAAATCGTCAATATGTGCCAGTCTGCGTCGATGGATGGTTCAGAGCAAGAAGGATGGTTAGCCTTCAAGAGCAACCGAAGCCGTTATGCACTGATCAATAACCTGCTGGACGATGCGTTCAAGAAGTACCGCAATTACTACTATGAGTACCACCGTCTGGGGCTGGATGAAATGAGTGCGAACGTGACCAACGGCCGTGCCCGTATAGCACAAGGAATGCCGGCACTAAAAGAGGCTTTCCGTGCGCGTCCGGCTACATATGTGATCAATACGTTCCTGGACGCAAAAGCCGACGAGATAGTCGATATATTCAAGCAAGGCACGGAGAAGGAGAAGAAAGCAGTGTATGAGTTGCTGATGGAAATAGACCCGACACGGCAGAATACGTATGAGCGAATTACGAATTAAAAATCAAGACTTAAGGATTACAAATTAAATGCTGAAGCATTTACACATACAGAACTACGCGCTGATAAGCCATCTGGACATTGATTTCGGTCCGGGTTTCTCGGTGCTTACCGGTGAGACGGGTGCGGGTAAGAGTATTATCCTCGGCGCCCTGGGTCTGGTGTTAGGCGCGAGGGCGGACAGCAAAGCTATCACCGACGGCGAGGACAAGTGTATCATCGAAGCCACGTTTGATGATACTATTATCCGCCGCGAGTTGTACGCCAACGGGAAGAGCCGTTCGTTCGTGGATGACAGCGTAGTGAGCCTGCAGGAGTTGAAGAGTTTAGCCAATAAGTTGATTGACATCCACAGCCAGCACGCCAACCTGCTGATTGAGAATGCCGATTTTCAGTTGGAGATCGTAGATGCCGTAGCGCATAACAGTGCGCAGTTAGAGGCATATCAGGCTATCTATGCCCGTTATACGGCGGCTGTGGAAGAATGGCAGCGACTGCAAGCCCTCGCGAAAAAGAGCCAGCAGGACGCGGATTATATCCAGTACCGGTACAAGATGCTGGACGAGGCGGAGCTGCGGGAAGGCGAAATGGCAGAACTGGACGAAGAGCAGTACCGGCTGAGCCATGCGGAGGAGATCAAGCAGGCGTTGATGCTTGCATCGCTTGCTCTGAACGGCGGTCCGGAAGGCGGCGGCGCGATAGAAGCTATCCGTTCGTGCCGGTTAGAAGACGCTGCGCCGGAGTTGCAAGAACGATTAGAGAGCGCACGGATTGAACTGAAGGACATCGCAGAGGAAGCGGAGAAGAAGATGGCAAGCGTGGAGATGGATCCGCAGCGGTTAATGTGGGTAGAAGAGCGTATCGGGAAGCTGGAAGAACTGAAGCATAAGTTCAACGCCGAGAGTGTGGAGGAGCTGATCCGGATGCGCGACGAGTTAGGCGAACAAGTGAGCCGGATGGACAGTTTCGATTTCGACATCGAGCAGGCAAAGAAAGCTGTCGAAAAGGAGAAAGAGTTGTTGGGTAAAGCCGGCGAGGCACTGACCAAGAGCCGCAAAGCGGTGATTCCCGGGATCTGTGAGAAACTGGCAAACGACCTGACACGCTTAGGTGTCGCGCACGCAAAAATAGAAATAGCAATAACACCGACTGCGGATTTCACGGAACACGGTTGCGACGAGGTACAGCTGCTCTTTGCAGCCAACCTCAACCAGAGTCTGCGTGCCGTAAGCGAGGTAGCGTCCGGCGGTGAGATAAGCCGGTTGATGCTCTGCGTGAAGGCTCTCATCGCCAGCACAAAGGGTCTGCCTACTATTATCTTCGACGAGATAGACACCGGCGTCAGCGGCAGTATTGCCACACAGATGGCAGAAATCATGAAAGAGATGGCGAAGCACCGGCAGATTATCGCCATCACCCATCTGCCGCAGATAGCAGCACAGGGCGAGAGTCATTACAAGGTCTATAAAGCCGACACGGACAAACGCACGGAGACCCATATCAACCGTCTGAACAGTGAAGAGAGAGTAACAGAAATAGCAACCATGCTGAGCGGTAATGCAATTACCGATGCCGCACTACAAACGGCACAGGAATTGCTGAATAAATGACAAAACGGGAAATGAGAAAATTGTAAATGCCTTTATGTTACCATTAGCGGAGAGACTGCGTCCGAAGACGCTAAACGAATATATAGGTCAGAAACACCTGGTGGGGCAAGGCGCCATTCTGAGACAGATGATCGAGAGCGGAAACATCGCCAGTTTCATTCTGTGGGGTCCTCCGGGCGTTGGCAAAACGACGCTCGCGCGCATCATTGCGCATGAGTTACAGCGCCCGTTCTATACGCTGAGCGCGGTGACGAGCGGCGTGAAGGAGGTGCGCGACGTGATCGACAAAGCCAAACGGAATGCGAGCCTCAACAGCGGACTCTTTGCGCCGGCAGACAGCCGCAGTCCGATCCTGTTCATCGACGAGATCCATAGGTTCAGCAAGAGCCAGCAGGACAGTCTGTTAGGCGCAGTGGAGGAAGGTACGATCACCTTAGTGGGCGCGACGACAGAGAACCCGAGTTTCGAGGTCATTACTCCGCTGCTGAGCCGGTGTCAGGTGTATGTGCTGAAGGCGCTGGAGAAAGCGGATTTGCTGGAACTATTGAACCGGGCGCTGACGCAAGACGAGTATATCAAGTCGCTCGGGTTGCAGGTCAAAGAGACGGAAGCGCTCCTGCGGTACAGCGGAGGCGACGCGCGCAAGTTACTCAATATCATTGAGTTAGTAAGCAACAGCGGGGTGAAGGTGATTGACAATGAGACTGTCACGAAGCAGTTGCAGCAAAACCCCGTGGCGTACGACAAAGACGGCGAGATGCATTATGATATTATCTCCGCTTTCATCAAATCGGTTCGCGGAAGTGATCCGCAAGCGGCTATTTACTGGCTGGCGCGGATGATAGAAGGCGGCGAAGATCCTAAGTTTATTGCACGGCGGTTGGTTATTCTGGCGAGCGAAGACATCGGATTAGCCAACCCGAACGCCCTGCTGTTAGCTAATGCCTGTTTCGACACGGTGAACAAGATCGGATGGCCGGAAGGGCGTATTCCGTTGGCAGAGACGACTATCTATTTAGCGACCTGCAAGAAAGACAACTCCGCCATCATGGCTATCGACGGCGCACTCGCAAAGGTGCGAGAGACAGGCAATCTGCCAGTTCCGCTGCACTTGAGGAACGCACCAACGAGTCTGATGAAGGAGTTGGGCTATGCCGACGGGTATCTGTATCCGCATGATTTCCCGGGACACTGGGTAGCGCAACAATATATGCCGGACGAGTTGACGGGAACAGTCTTTTGGGAAGTGAAGAACCAAAAGGAGAAGTAACGCGTGGCGGGGCTGTACGTACATATACCGTTCTGCAAGCGGCGATGCCTGTATTGCGATTTCTACTCCACCACCCTATTGGCGCGGCGCGAGGAGTATGTGAGAGCCGTAGTGAAAGAGATCGGGCAGCGGCAGCACGAGGCAGGCGAACCGGTACGAACCGTGTATATAGGTGGCGGTACGCCAAGCACACTGGAGATTGAGTTGGTGACAGCACTTACTAAGGCAATAGATAGCACAAACATCGCAGAATATACCGTTGAAGTCAATCCGGGCGATGTGACAGAAGAGTATTTGCGCGGACTGAAGGAGCTGGGCGTAAACAGGCTGTCGATGGGTGTACAATCGTTTCAGGACGAGTTGCTGCAGCAAATCGGCAGAAGGCATACTGCCGCGGAAGCGATTGAGGCAGTGCGGACGGCAAAAAGAGCAGGGTTTGAGAACCTCTCCATTGATCTGATGTATGCCCTGCCGGGACAGACGATGGCGCAATGGAAAGCCGATATAGAGAGGGCGTTGGAACTTGGCGTACAACATCTGTCGTCGTACGGGCTGATATACGAAGAGGGAACGGCAATGACACAGATGCGCGAGAGAGGCGAGATAGAGGAGACGGACGAGGAGACGGAGAACGCTATGTATGACTACCTCTGCGAAAGGCTGAAAGAAGCCGGGTTCAGACATTATGAGGTTAGCAATTTTGCGCTGCCGGGGTACGAAGCCAAACATAACAGCAGTTACTGGGACGGCACTCCGTACGTGGGCGTGGGCGCGGGTGCGCATAGTTATATAAGGAACGTGCGGAGTTGGAATCCCGACGACTTGGAGGAATATATACAGGGGATAGAGAGCGGCACGCTGATACGCGAGAGCGAGACGCTGAGTGAGACAGATTTATACAACGAACAGGTCATGTTGGGGCTACGTACAGATAAGGGATGTCGGCTTTCACCGTCGGTTGACCGTCGGTTGACCGTCGGGAAACTAAGCAAAAAAGGTCTGATTCGGGTGAGCGAGGAGGGGAGAGTTATTGCGACCCAGGAAGGCCTGCATGTGCTCAACAGAGTCATCGAAGAATTGATGATATAGAAAAGAGTTTAGAGGACGGCGCTAAAGCGCATACAGGTGGGAGATAAAAGATAGCTAAAGCGCCTACAGGTGGGAGATAAAAGATAGCTAAAGCGCCTAGAGGTGAAAGGTTAAAGGTGAAAGGTGAAAAATGAAAGATATGAAAATGAAGAGTTGGTACAAACCGTTTTTATTGTGGTTCTGGGGATTGTTCTTCGGAGGCATATTAGTCATATGGTTCGTAATGTGGCTGATCATCCGCGGGGTGTTAGGCTATATGCCTCCGTTGGAGGAGTTGCAGAACCCGAAAAACACGTTCGCGAGTGAGATTATCTCGTCGGACATGCAGTCTTTAGGCCGTTATTACCGTTACGAGAACCGTATCGGCGTGGAGTACAAAGACCTGTCTCCGAACCTCATCAATGCGCTTGTCGCCACCGAGGACGTGCGTTTCTACGAGCACACGGGTGTGGATTTCAAGTCCATGTTCCGTGCGATACTCAAGTTAGGCCGTGCGGGCGGCGGTTCGACGATTACCCAGCAGTTGGCGAAACAGCTGTGGTCTCCGCGTGCGAACAACAAGTTAGAGCGCGCGATGCAGAAACCGATCGAATGGATTATTGCCACGAAGTTAGAGCGGTTGTACAGCAAGGATGAGATTTTACTGATGTACCTTAACCAGTTCGATTTCCTGTACAACGCCGTAGGTGTCCAATCGGCATCGCAGGTGTATTTCTCGACCACTCCGGCTGAGTTGAAGTTGGAGCAAGCGGCGATGTTAGTAGGTATGTGCAAAAATCCGTCTCTTTATAACCCCGTCCGTCACCCCGAGCGCGCGACAGGCAGACGGAACACGGTGCTCGGACAGATGGAGAAATACGGTTACATAGATGAGGCTACGCGTGACTCGGTAGCTGCAATCCCTCTGGAGTTGCACTACAGTTCAGTGGATCACAAGCAAGGTATTGCGCCATATTTCCGGGAGTACCTGCGCGGTGTGCTGACCGCCAAAGAGCCCAAAGAGAGCGATTACTCGGAGTGGAACAAACAGCAATACAAACTGGATCTCTGGCAATGGGAGAACAACCCGTTATACGGTTTCTGCGTAAAGAACAAGAAACCCGACGGCAGCAATTATGACATATATCAGGACGGTCTGAAGATCTATACGACGATTGATTCGCGCATGCAGCGTTACGCGGAAGAGGCAGTGAGCGAGCATATGCAGGCGCAGCAGAAATCGTTTTTCAAGGAACTCAAGCGGAAGAAGAACGCCCCCTTCTCGCGCCAGTTGACGCAGGAAGAAGTGGACGGGATCATGAACCGCTCTATGCGGCAGACCGACCGCTACCGCATAATGAAGCGCGCCGGTGTGAGCCACGACTCGATTATCCGGTCGTTCATGGAGCCACGCGAAATGCAGGTATTCACGTACGAGAACGGCATGATCGACACAGTGATGAGTCCGTATGACTCGATCAAGTGGCAGAAGAGTTATTTACGCTGCGGTTTCATGTCGATGGATCCGCACACGGGTCATGTGAAGGCGTATGTGGGCGGTCCCAACTTCGCACATTTCCAATACGACATGACCACCAAAGGCCGCCGTCAGGTGGGTTCGACCGTCAAGCCGTACCTCTATACGTTAGCGATGGACGAAGGTATGTGGCCATGCGAGAAATGGGTGTATGACTCGGTGGTCTTTGTACTACCCGACGGCAAGAAATGGGTACCGCGCGACACGCATGAGAAATACCAAGGCGACACAGTGAGTCTGACCTGGGGACTGAAGGAATCGTCCAACTGGATGGCAGCGTATCTAATGTCGCTCTTCACACCGGAGCAATTGGTGAAAATGATGCAGTCGTTCGGCATCCAGGGTCAGTTAGACCCTGTGGTATCGCTGTGTCTGGGTCCGTGCGAAGTGAGTGTAGAAGAGATGGTGGACGCCTATACGGCATTCGCGAACAAAGGTATCCGCACCGAGCCGCTGTACGTGACACGCATTGAAGACGCCAACGGCAATGTGATCGGTATGTTCACGCCGCGGACACATGAGATCATCAGCGAGACAACCGCCTACAAGATGATTTATATGCTACGCGCGGTCATTGATCATGGCACCGGTGTGCGTACCCGCTACAAATACGGAATCAAAGCCCCCATGGGCGGCAAGACAGGAACGACGAACAACAACTCCGACGGCTGGTTCATGTGCTTCACGCCGTCTCTGGTAAGCGGCACATGGGTCGGCGGCGAGGACCGTGGCATACATTTTGATAACATGGCAGAAGGACAAGGTGCGTCCATGGCACTGCCTATCTGCGCTCTGTACATGCAGAAAGTGCTCGCCGATCCGGATTTAGGGTACAGCGAGAACGAGCAGTTCGACGTACCGGCATGGTTTGACCCGAATGAAGGATGTAAGTAAAATAGACCGCTCACTGCGTTCGCTGAAAGAGCAAAGACCGCTCACTGCGTTCGCTGAAAGAATAAAGACTAAATGGATTCGACGATTCATTTTAGTCCTTTGTCTTATGTCTTTGAGTGCAGCGGTCTTTACTCCTGCGTACGCTCAGCTGAATACCGACCGTATTACCGCGATTGGCAGGAATGCGCTGTATTTCGAGGATTACGTGCTTTCTATCCAGTATTTCAACCAAGTCATCCACCTCAAGCCGTACCTGCCGGAGCCGTATTTCTACCGCTCGATTGCGAAGATCCAGTTGGAGGACTACCAGGGCGCACTGAACGATTGCAATGCCGCGATCGAACGCAATCCCTTCTCGCCGGGTTATTATTATGCCCGCGGTTATATCTACCGCCAGTTAGGGAGGGACGAAGAAGCGGAGGCGGACTACACCCAGGCGTTGCGTTTTGCGCCGGAGAACCGCACCTATATGTTACTGCGCGCGGACACACGCGCTTCATTGAAGCGTTACGACGAGGCGTTGGAAGACATAGAGCAGATGCTCAAACGCGAACCGCAGTCGGCTTCCGTATGGTCTGAGAAAGGGCATATATGTATTCTCAAGAAGGATACAATGGGTGCCTTGGAGTCCTTTGAAGAGGCATCCAAGTACGACAAGACTAATCCGGCAGTGTGGTCGGCGCTCGGCGTGACGAACCTCATGTTAGAGCGCGAGGACGAGGCGTATGTGCAACTGACACAAGCCATCAACTTAGGCTCCAAATGGGCAGGTGACTATACCAACCGCGGTCTTATCCATTACCACCGCCATAATTACCGCGGCGCGCTGGCAGACTACGACCAGGCCGTGAAGATCGCGCCCAAGGATGCCGACTGCTACTATAACCGGGGTGTGATGCGACAGGAAGTAGGCGACTATAACCGTGCATTGGAGGACTTCAACACGGCTATCTCGTTAGCTCCGGAACGGACGGAGATGCGCTACCAGCGCGGTCTGGTGGAGATGCAACTCAAGAAATGGAACGCCGTGGTGAACGACATGAACGCCCTGATCGGTCAGTACCCGTATTTTCTGCCAGCTTATTACATGGCGGCACAGGCTAAGACGCAACAGGGCGACACCAAAGAGGCATACCGGTACCGCAAAGAGGCGTACGACCTGGAGCAACGCAAAGACGAGATACAAGCCCAACAAGCGTCACAGCCCAATACGGAAATGGTGATTGCAGACGCCCAACCGCAGAAGAAAGACCACCGCAAGGAGTTCTCCACCTCCGCGGCACAGAACCAGCCGGAAGTGCAGGAAGAGGAGCAGAAGTACGAATCGCAGACCCGCGGAACGGTACAGAAGAAATACCAGGATGTCGTGAACGAGCCTAATATCGTGCTGTCCTATTACACGCATGACCAGAGTCTGAAGAGCACGAATTACTACCACCCGACAGTAGATGCCATCAACCGAAGCGGCGTACTCCCTGCCGCCCTGCGTTTCACTAGTCAAGAGCTGACCCTGACGGCAGAGATGGTGGATTACCATTTTACGCAGATTACCCGTCTGACAAACCTCATGAACGAGGCTCCGACGGCTCAACTGCTTTTCGCACGGGCGATGGAGTTTGCGATTATCAAGGACTACGCAAGTGCGATAGATGACTGCACGAAAGCGATTGTCATTGCGGACAAGGAGTTGGAGGCGGTACTCTGTTTCTGCCGTGCCAACTGGCGGTACCGATTGGAGGAAGTGGATTACGAACTGATGCACCGCGACTATGACCAGGTGATCCGTCTGCAGCCGGATTTCTCCTTTGCGCTCTACAACAAGGCGAATATCCTCTGCGCGCAACGCGAGTACAAGGCCGCAATCAGTTATTACACCCGAGCCATTTCCATTGACGCCGACTTTGCGGAGGCGTATTTCAACAGAGGGCTGACATATATCTACACCGGCGAGAACGAGAAAGGTCTGGCTGATCTGAGCAAAGCCGGTGAGTTAGGCATCTATCAGGCCTATAACCTGATTACGAGATTCAAGTAAGATGAAAGATAAAAAGTACATAGTGGTTTTGGTTTTTCTGGCATTGTCGGCAGTGCCGGTGCGGGCTGAGTTGATCTACGAGATCTCGGGCAACGGAGCGAAGGCAAAATCCTATCTGCTGGCGACCAACCGGTTTGTGGACATGACTTTCTTGGACACGATTCCCAACGTGTTCAAATATTTCGGCCGTTGCAAGCGCGTAGTGACGGAGTTCGCGATGCAGGACTACGAGGCTCTCGCGGCACTACGGCAGGCAGCCATCCTACCCGACTCCGTCAAACTGAGCAATTTCTACAGTGCGGAGGAATACAAATACATTGACAACTCGCTACGCATCACTCTTGGAATGGGAATGGAGCAATTGTGCCGCATGAAACCGTCGTACCTTACGGAGATGTACCGCACGGAACTCATGAAACAATGGATCGGCTATAGCGAAGAGCGGTCCATGGAGTCGTTCTTTGAGAACGTAGCAGCCCAACGCGACATGCCTGTAATCGGGCTGGACAATATAGGAGAAACGATGTACATGCTCTTTGACCGCGAGCCTTTCCACTGGCAGTGCAAGGAACTGCTCAAGGTCATCGAATACCCCGAAAGAGAGGTACAGCAGGAACGCACGCTCAAGGCGATGTACCTCGACGGACGGCTGTCCGACATCGCTTATCAGGTAGAAGGTCCGGACAACACCACCTCCATCTCCTTCTCCGACTACAAGGTCTATACCCAGCGCAACGGGCAATGGGTCAAACGCCTCCAACCGATCCTTGCAGACGGCGAGGCATTCATCACCCTGAACGCCATTTATTTAGGAGGCGAGAAGGGACTGATAGAACAACTACGGGCGGCGGGTTACCGCGTACGCCCCGCAAACAGGAGATTTCAAATTAAACAATAAAAAATGAAAAAGGTATTTTCTGTATTGGTAGCGCTGGTAATGGCGCTGAGCATGAGTGTCAACGCCGCCGAGCGCGGCAAGTTTATCCACGTAGATTGCACTACGGCGAAAAATCTCAAGCCGCAACTTGCTTTCTGCCAGGAGCACAAAGACGGCAAGGACGTGACAACCCTCCTTGTCAAAACCGTCAACCCCAACGAGTATAACGATTTCAACGACGCCTCACGCTTGCTCATCCGTTTTGCGGACGGCAAGGCTGTGCGGCAGAACCGTGTACCGGGGAGCGAAGTGAAGAAATACAAAAACACGGAGAAAGTAGCGCGCGCTACGGTCACCAAGTACTGGACGGAAACGACGTACGAAGTGCTGCCGGAGGTGATTGAGAAGCTGGAAGCCGGCGTGGCTATTATCAAGATCCGTATCGTCTTCAAGGAAAACGACGCCAAGGACTACGAAATCGCAGAGGGCTACCAGCCTAAGATGGCGGAGGACCTGCTCAAATCGTACCAGGAAGCCGTGCTGAACAACAAGAAAGCGAACACGGATATCAGCGATGAGGACTTCTAAACGGCTCCTTCTCCTTCTTCTCGGAGTGCTTTTTCTGACGTCTGCGTACAGTCAGACAGGCATGCAGGAGATGGCGGACTCACTCTTTGCGTACACCGGTTTCTCGCGTGTATGGGCACCTCCCGTGCATGTGAAAAACCTGCGCGTGAGCGGCAATAAAGTGACGCTCAGGACCAATGCCACCCTTCGGGATGTGCGTTGGACTCCTGCCTCCATTGAGGAAATCAAGCGCAAGGTCAGTCTCTGGACCTTGGGTCACGAGAACGGCAAAGTAACAATCTACTCCGCCAACACGGACATCGAGACGCTCGTCACAGCCTGCGCCAAAGGTTCTTCCGCCGCCCCGAAAGCCAAGGATCTGACTGACCGGACGGTGGTCGTCTATCCTTCACACGGTTTGTTTTTCCACCGCAGAAGAGACGAGTGGATCTGGCAGCGAGCCACTCTTTGGACCACCGTGGAGGACCTTTATTCCCAGGAATACGTGCGGCTTGTCAAGCGGATGTTAGAAAACGCCGGTGCGACGGTACTCTCACCGCGTGCCGGGCTGGAGGAACAGGAGTTAGGCATCTCCGGCATGCCGCAGTGGACTGAGGGCGCACGCTATTGGCTCATGAAACAGGGAGTCGATTCGGCTCTTTGGAGTCTCTATGACGAGAATGATTACAAGGATGACATGAAGTGCCGTGCAATGTGGGTGAACCATCTGGATACCGCTCCGGATCTCTGTCTGGCGTTCCACACCGACGGGTTAGACAGCGGTAACGACTCAACAATAGCCGGCACGCTCGTGATTTACACCGCCCGTGACGACGAAGGGAAAACCGTTCTGCGTGACGGAAGGGACCGTGAGAAAACGAACCGTAACTTGGCCGACTGGATCCAGACGACCGTCACGGAAGACCTGTCCCACTGGGATCCTCACTGGACCCGCCGCCAACTCAAGGAAGCGAACTACTGCGAGACGCGTGTGCCCGTTGTGCCGAGTATCATTTTGGAGTTACTCTCTCACAAGAACATGGCGGACATGCGTTACGGACTCAATCCCGCCTTCCGTTTTGCCGCCGCACGCGCTGTGTATAAAGGTATTCTAAGGTACTTCAACGGTCCGAAAGCCATCGTCCAGCCACTGCCGGTGAAACAGTTGGCTCTCCATTCGGACGGGTTGCTGCAATGGGTCCCCACCCTTGACACACTGGAACAATCGGCGGCACCCACCTATTACATGGTTTATACCCGTGCCGATGATGGCGAATGGGACGTGCAGCAGGTGGAGAACAAGACCCAACTCCGGCTCTCGTTGGAGCGCGGGGTGCTCTATAGTTGCTATGTGATAGCCGGTAATGACGGTGGTCTGAGTATGCGGAGCCCTGTAGTGAGTGCTTATCTGAGTGACCGCGACGAGGCACCGACGGCACTGGTCGTTGACGGCTTTGACGAGGTCTATGGTCCCGACTGGTTCGCGGACTCCACTTTCGCAGGAATAGTGCCGGGTACGTATGCCTGCGAGGATGAGTTCTCCTGTGCCTATATAGGCCAGCAGTGGAACTACACCCGTGCCGATGAGTGGAAAAACGACGATAACTGCGGTTGGGGTTCCTGCTACCGCGACCACGCCGGCGAACTGACGGTCGGCAACACACACGACTACGCAGTGCAACACGGATGGGAGTTGAGAAAGATGCATATCAGTTATGGTAGCTGCACGGCGGCTTTCTTGGGGGATTTTCTCAAGGACACCACCTCGCACCTTGCAATGATAGACTACGTTTGCGGGCGCAACAAACAGCCCATGAGCCAAGCCACGCAAGAGATGCTGACCGGCTACCTCTCCAACGGCGGACGGCTGCTCATGAGTACCGACCATTTCAGCGCGCTCAATTCCCAATGGACCAAACAGCAGCTGCACGCCGTTTACTATGCGGCGCAGGCAACCCGCTCCGGACGCATTGCCGGCACACGCCACCGGATGTATCACATATACCTGGAGCCTAACCCTAACCAGCTTTTCACCGCCCATCCCGAGGCATTGAAGCCCGCCGGTAAGGAGGCTGTCAAAATGGCTACGTACGAGGATATGCGTTGCACGGCGGCTGTCGGGGTACCGGGCAAAACGCTGGTTTACGGCTTTCCGTTGGAGACGGTGATGGATTTTGACAAGATTTATAAGAATTCCATAGAATGGTTATTGGATAGACGATGAAGATTGCTTTTACTACATTAGGCTGCAAACTCAATTTTGCGGAGTCAAGCGCTTTGGGTAAGGCGCTCTTGGAGCGTGGCCACACGCGCGCCAAGCAAGGCGAAGAGGCAGACATCTGTGTCATCAACACCTGTTCCGTCACCGACGCGGCAGACCACAAGGACAGACAGATGATCCACCGTATCCGCCGCAATAACCCGAAGGCCATTCTCATCGTCACAGGCTGTTATGCCCAACTCAAACCCGAGGAGATTGCCCGCATCGAAGGCGTGGATTATGTCCTTGGGCAGAACGAGAAATTCAACCTCCCGGCTTTCGTTGATGAGTTGGAGAAAAACCAGCAATCAGCAATCAGCAATCAGCAATCAGCAATCCGCCTCTCCCCCCTCCGCGAGATCGATGATTTCTACGGGGCGTACAGCAAGGACGACCGCACGCGGTGTTTCCTCAAGGTACAGGACGGGTGCAACTATTTCTGCTCCTATTGCACCATTCCTCTTGCACGCGGCAAGAGCCGCAACCCGTCCATTGAATCGCTGGTAAAAGAAGCCCGAGAGGCACTTTCCGGCGGAGCGAAGGAGATTATTCTGAGCGGTGTAAACATCGGTGATTTCGGGCGGTCCACCAACGAGCGTTTCATTGATTTGCTCCGCGCGCTGGACGGCATAGAGGGCGATTTCCGTATCCGTATATCCAGTTGCGAACCCAACCTGTTGAGTGACGAGATTATAGATTTCGTGGCAGCCAGCCACCATTTTGCGCCGCATTTCCACATTCCTCTCCAGAGCGGCAGTAACACCGTTCTCAAGATCATGGGACGGCGTTATACGCGCGAGTTGTTCGCCGAACGCGTAGCGCATATCAAAGCCGTTATGCCCCACGCTTTCATCGGCGTAGATTGTATGGTGGGAGTTCGCGGCGAGACAGAAGAGTGCTGGGCAGAGTACGTTGATTTTATCAGCTCGCTGGATGTGAGCCAGTTGCATGTATTCACCTATTCGGAGCGCGCCAACACAAGGATGTTAGAGATGGACCTGGTCATTGTGCCGCAACGCGAGCGGGAACGCCGCAGCAAGCAGCTCCATGCCATCTCGGCGGCGAAGACAGAGGCGTTCTACCGCGCCCACGAGGGCTACGAAGCGACCGTCTTATGGGAGGCAAAGAAAGCCGACGGACTCATGTACGGATTCACGGAGAACTACATTAAAGTCTCCTGCCCGTACGACAAGGCTAAAGTGAACACGTTTGAGCGCATAGTCGTGCCGCGTCCGGATTCGGCAGACATTCCAACCGATACACCGGCGTAGTCTCCAACAACTGCACAATCGTCTCGTAGAGGCGATCCATCATCTCCGGGCGGATCTTCAGCCCGCTCACAGATGACAGGATATACGGGTACGCCTGTGTCATTCTCAGTTTGGTAATCTCATTATGCGGCGCTTGTGCCAACTGCACGAGCGCCGCTACCGGTACACTCTCGTTCTTATAACAAAGCGTTTTTCCCGACCACGGCGTGCCATAGACGGTTACCTGCCCTGCCCCGTCAATGCGTACCGCAGGGTTGTCGTCGTTGAGCAGCGTGGCATCCTCAAACGCCGCCCTCCATTGCTGCGAATGGGTACTCTTGCCTGTCCCCGAGTGACCGAGGAACATGTAGCCTTTGCCACCACGTACCGTCACGGACGAGTGGAAAAGGAGGGTTCTCTTATCCGCCGTTGCAAAGGCAAAGACGAGCATAGCCGCATTGTCCATTGCGAACCGCGCTTCTTGCGGGCGCAGATACAGGCTAACCTCCCTCCAATCCTCGCTGCAGACCATTGCGCTGACAATCCCGCCCTCGCGACTCATCGACACCGCAAAGAGCCACTCACCCTCACGGCAGTACATTTCAATGCGCGGCATGTCCGCATCCGTGCTATCGGTATAGACATGCTCCCAGCCCTCAAAAGACGGGATCGGTTTCTCGCTCGCACGGATCAGGAAAAGCGGCTCTTCTCCGATTGGTTCTGTCCGAAAAGGCGCGTAGTTGGGTAACAGTTGAAAATGTTTTTCTTCCGTCTCCATGCCGAACAGGTGTCCGGCAACTTTGTAGTATTGTGTCGTCATAACAGTTAGAATTCCTTTACTTTACGTCCGCAGAGGGTGAAGAACGGACAGAACGACGGACACTTGCTTTCCTCGCATTGCGGGTATTCGGTAGCGGTCATCACCTCTTTGAGTTTTTGCTGTAGTGCCTCGTAGAACGCACTCGCTACTGCGCGGTAGTCGTGTACCGTCTCTTTCTCTACATCGATGGTCGTTATGATGTCCGTCAGTTTACGGCGGCAGAAGAACAGGTTGGGCTCTATCGGCAGTCCCGTCTTATCGGCTCTCATCACCGCGTGGCTATAGATCATCGTCTGGCGCATGTATCCCTTGTCCTCACTCTCCATCAGCTCGTCCCAACCGGCAGACATCTTCTGCGCGTGCGTCAGGTCGTTATAGCCGCCGGACTTGTAATCCACCACGCGGAGCATCTCGTTCCCTTCCTCGCCGTATATATCCAGCCGGTCGATCGTACCGCCTGTCTGCACTGCGCCCACGCCTTCCACCTCTACCGGGAAGTACCGCGGTTGCTCCAAAAGGTAGATTTGAAGCCCTTTCTTTGCGTCCTCCCGGTCGCGCTCCAGAATATTGCGCACGTAGCCTTTGATAATCACGTTCTCCGCCACGTGCCGTTCCGGCAGATAGTGGTTTTCCGTCTCCTCCGGATAGTCCTCGCGCCACTCGTCGTTCATCGCTTGGTACGCCGCCATGAGCGCCTCCTGCATTTTCTCTTCGTCGGTACGGACTGCCTCAATCGCTTCGGGCGTAACCTTCGTCGGAGCAGTGTTGTCGCAGTGCATGAAACGGGTGTAGATATACTCCATCGCGTGGTGCACGAACGACCCCATCGTGTTGCTTTCAAACTGCCCGTCCTCTTTCTTCTCCGGCTGTTTCAAGCCCTCTATGTACTGAAGGTAGAACGACCGAGGGCAGGATATATACGTATTCAGTGCGCTGGGCGAGAGACGCAGCCTGCCCATCGAAGCAAGCGACTCTTTGCGGGGCACGACAGGCGTGAAAGCCTGCACGACGTTCGGCTCCTGCAGCACGCTACGCGTGACCTCGAACTCGTCCGAATAGAGGATCTGCATGATGAACCGCGACATGCCTCTGCTGCCGCCTATTGTGTCCGGCTGACCGTACAGCAGCGTCGTGTGACCCGAGCGGCTCAGCAGCCGGAAGAAGTTGTAGGCATAGACCGTAGCACGCTCGTCCGGGGTCTGCATATGGTAGGTCTTGCGCAGGTAGAAAGGTATAAAACTGGTGTCCGCCTGACGTTGCGGAAGGATTCCCTCGTCCACGTTCAGTAGCAGTAACCGGTCGAAATCCAGCAGTCGCGTCTCCAGCACGCCCATTACCTGCATATCCGTCACCGGCTCGCCGTGGAAAGGCATGGAGACCGCCTCCATCGCCCTGCGCATCAGCATCCTTAGCAGCTTGAGCGTGAACGGCACGTCGCCCAAACCGGTGGCGAGAACGAGCCGCATCTGGTTGATGATCTTATGCACCTGGTATTCGGACTCTAACACCAGTAACTCTCGCCATGTGAGGTCTTTGCTGTCCTCCGCGGGCTGCTCTAAAGCCGTATCTTCAAACACCGCTTTCACCAACTCGTCCATGATCGGAGGTCCGACAACCTCATCGGCTTTGCCCCTCGCTTTGTCGTACAGCCACGCATTCACACGGGCATAAACAGCCGTGTTACGGAGCGGAAAACCCTTGGTGATATTCACCGGTTCGGGCGTTTCCTGTCCCTCTAAGGTGATCGCCGGCAGGGCATAGATAACAGGCTCCAGCATCGTCTCGTCGCAGATTACGACACCCACTTTCTGTCCCTTCGCCGTGTAGTTCTCCTCCAGCCATCGGTGTACATACTGCGCCTGCGCCTCTTTTGACGCACAGCTCATCACCGTCACCTGTTTCTTTTCGTCAGATACCTCGTGCTTTCCGCTATCGCCCAAGATGCCGCTGTTGAGTTGCGCGAACGAGAACGCTTTGGTGTTGGTCTTAAAATCCGGTACGTAGTCCCAATAGAACTGTGCCTGCCCTTGATCACGAAGCCGCATCATCAACTCGCGCTCTACCGGCAGCAGGTAGTTAAAGCCCACGAAGATATATGTTCTACCCTTGATTTTCTGTTGCGTTTCCTCGTCCTCCCAGTGCTCGATCACGGCTCTCTGCCGCAGCCCCGGATAGCCTTTTTGCTCCGCCTCCATCTCTGCACGCAGACCCTTGTATAGCACATACAACTGCCGCCAAAGCTCCTCGTACCGGGCTCTCACGGAGTCCTCGCTGTACGTAGTTTGCTCCTCGCGGAAGAGCGCTTTGAGCCGCGCTTCCACTTCTTCGTCCAGTTTCCACTGCTCCAACTCATGTGCGGCAATCGTGTTGTCAAAGAAATTCGGCACCTCGGCTGCAGGCATGGACGCATCCACGTTCGTAAAATCGGCTACCATCTGCCTGCCCCAGCCGTAGAAGAGGTCGAGCGGCATCGGTTCCTCTGACGGCCGACTGCTGACTGCTGACTGCCTATACAGTTTATACAGCCGTACCACAGTAAATAGTTCGTCCTCCGGATAGAGCGGCGAGAGGGAGTCCTGCAACTGCGTGAGGGTCTGTACTTGCGGTGCCCAGACAGCTTGCGCGTGTTGCTCCTGTTGCAACCGCAGCAACTCGTCCTTGAGTACCAGACCCGCACGGTGGGACGGCAGCACGAGCGTCGTGTGCTGCAACTGTTGCCAATCGATACTCGCCAAGATGGACTCGGCTGTATTTCTCAAAAAACTATCCATGTACTTCTCTTAATTCGTTCTTGCGGGCGAACCACAGATAGCCGCGCACAGGGCTATGCCCCATCCGCCGCAGCGCCTCCATGTATTCGCGCACCTGGGTCATATAATGGTCGTCCCATCCGCCGAACTTGTAATCCAGCACGACGGCCTCGTTCGTCTCAGGGTTAATCATCACGCGGTCGGGACGCAACTCGCGGTGGTCCGTGTATATTGCCTCCTCGAGCCGCACTTCCCCTGGTCAAGTTCAACCACAATGCGGGGCACGAGGATACTCCTGAGGATGAGTCTTATGTGAAGGAGACAGGCCATCCCGCATATCGCGCTGACGATGCGCTCTGGCTGTTCCCGACGGTATATAAGTATATCGCGGAAACGGGCAACGTAGCCTTCCTCGATGAGGTCATACCGTTCGCCGACAGGGATGAGGGAACTGTTTACGAGCATTTAAAGAGAGCTGTCGACTTCTCACTCAACCACCTCGGACCGCACGGTATGCCGGCCGGTCTTTACGCCGACTGGAATGACTGTCTGAGGCTCGGGGCCAACGGAGAGTCTTCATTTGTAGCGTTCCAGTTCTACTATGCGTTTACGATTCTTCGCGCATTTGCGGCACAGAAGGGTGACAGTGAA
>ODAI010877200.1_pt1 | contig 19797 bp, 10 predicted proteins | sample 1539321 | NCBI WGS metagenome assembly ODAI01 (sample SAMN02144231, study PRJEB22623) | gut metagenome | biome: sheep rumen | host: Ovis aries | place: New Zealand
GCTGCGCCCCCGCGGACGCATCGTGAACAAGGATGGCATCGTCATCGTCTGCGAGGGCTTGCTGCACTACACCACTGACTTCGGCTTTGGGCTCGATACCGACGCTGTCGACGGACAGTATATTGCTGCCGGCAACAATATCGACACAATCATCAGCTACGTCATTCTCCGCGAGACACACGACGTGCTGACTCAGAATGCCGCTTGCGACTACTACACATGGCGTCACGGTAGCGACACCATCGGCACCTACACTGCCGACGGCATCTACACCTATAGCTACACCAACGAGGCAGGTTGCCCGAGCGTCGACACCCTCAAGCTCACCCTGCTCCACAACACCAACGCATCCGAGGCACAGGTTGCCTGCGACAGCTACACATGGCATGATGTAACTTACAACGCATCGGGTGTCTACACCTATGCTTACAATGCTGCCACCAACGGCTGCCCGAGCGTCGACACGCTGCACCTCACCATCAACGTCAATACCGCCAGCAAGTACAACGTCACCGCTTGCTACGAGTACGAATGGAACAACGTCGTATTCACCGCCAGCGACTCTGTTGTTATGGCAGTTCTTGACGAGAACGGATGCTCCGCAATGGACACCCTCGTCCTCACCATCAACGGCAGCACCGTCAGCGAGGAGACCACTATCGTCAACGAGCCCAGCTACCGCTACAATGGTGTACTCTACACCATCCCCGCAGGTCAGCAGGCCGCCGACTTCATGGTTATCGACACTCTCGATGTTCCTAACCAGTACGGTTGCGACAGCATCCTCCACATGACCCTCAAGCTCCGCCAGGGCAACATCTACAACGATACCGTCAACTACTGCGGCATCTACACCTGGCGCAACGGTCACCGCTACGGATGGCTCTCCATGGCTGAGCGTCAGGCTCACGGCATGGCTCTCTATATGGACCTCACCGATAGCAGCTATGTCATGACCAACCCGATCTACAACACCTACAATGCCGACGGCTCCGTCGATATGACCTACGTCCTCTGGCTGACTCTCTCCGAGACGGCTATCACCTATGAGACTATTGCTGATGCAGTGCCTCTGACATGGAATAGCTACACTCTCGATACCACCACCGGCGAAAATATCGACCTCAGCGCATTCACTGCCGCCAATGTCACCGCCGACACCACTGTTGTGATCGAAAAACGTTTCGGCTCGACCTACTACTGCGACAGCGTGGTATACTACACCGTCAACCTCCGTTACAACTACAACACTGCCGATACCGCCATCTGCGGCACCGAGACAGAGTTCGTTTGGAACGAAATGACATATCCTGTCAGCGTGTACAACCACACTTATGAGTTCACCCAGACTGTCAACGCCGGTACGCTCAACGAGCAGGTCACCACGATGCGCGTCCTCTACAAGTCGCCCATCACCTCGACCGTCAGCGCTACCGCCTGCGATGTCTACACCTGGAACAACCAGAAATACTACACCTCTGGCGCATACAACCAGACTCTCACCGCCAACGATGGCTGCGACAGCGTGGTTACTCTCAACCTCACCGTCAACCGCAGCACAAGCACGGCCACTACCGTTGCTTCCTGCGACCAGAGCTACGTTTGGATTGTTGGTGGCGACACAGTCGGCGTCTATACCGCCAACGGTACTTATATGTCCGACATCGACACCACCGGTACTTGCCCCGCTCAGGATACTCTCTACCTGACTATCTATCCTGACAGCAGCTTCTCCTATACTGCTACCGCTTGCGATAGCTACACTTGGGAGCGCGACGGCATGACCTACACCGAGAGCGACACCCTCGTTTCCGTCTTCACCGACGCCAACGGATGCCCCGCTTCCGAGAAAGTCTACCTGACTGTCAACAAGTCGGTCAATACCTACGAAGAAATCTCTGTTGTCAGCGGCAGCTACCGCCTGAACGGTGTTCTCTATACCTATCCGTTCGACGACACCATCGACTTCAGCTACACCGCAGTCAACGGCTGCGACAGCACACACCACATCCACCTCGTCATCTCGCAGTACCAGTTTGTAACCGAGAACGAGAGCGCTTGCGGTATGTTCACTTGGAGCCGTAACGGTCACTCCTACGAGTACACCAACGAACCTGGCGCACTCTACCGCGACATCACTACTGGCCAGATGGTTACCTCCATGCCGCTCGACACGGTCGGTACTACCATCTACATGCTCAACCTCATGCTCTATGAGGGTCTCACCAGCGAGGCTACCATCGCTCGCTTCCCGCTGAGCCAGCACACGCTCACTATCGGCGACACTACTTTCGACTTCAGTGCCTACACTGCTGACGAGACTGTCAACCGCATAGTCCGCTTCGACGCTCCTGCTTCGGTTTGCGACAGCTTGGTATACTACACCATCAACCTCGTATGGAACTACGACACCGTCGACGACGTAGTCTGCGGTACCGAGACCTCCTACACTTGGGGCGACGCCTCCTTCAGCGGCTTGATTCCTGACACCACGATGCTCTTCACTCGCGTCTTCAATCAGGGTACTGCCGACGAACAGGTGACCACCAAGAGGGTCTTCATACGTCCTCTCAACATCGTCAACATTGCTGACACTGCTTGCGACAGCTACACCTGGAACGACAGCGTCTACACCGTCAGCGGCAACTACAGCCAGACCTTCGCTGGCGCCAACGGCTGCGACAGCGTGACCAACCTCGCCCTCGTTGTCTACAACAACAGCAGCAACGACCTCGTTGCCGATGTCTGCGACACTTACACTTGGATTGACAATGGCACTACCGTCGGAACCTACACCACCAGCGGTGTATACACCAACGCCTACACCGACGTCCACGGCTGCGCCAGCACCGACACTCTGCATCTGACTGTACGCTACAACAGCAGCCATAGCGCTACCGTCGTGGCTTGCGACAGCTACACTTGGACAGCTACCGATTCCATCAATGGCACCGGTCTCACCTATGCCGCTTCGAACGATGCTATCCTCGGTCCTGCCTACACCTCGGCAAGCGGATGCCCCAGCGTCGACACACTCCACCTCACCGTCAACTACAGCACATCTAATACTATAGATATGTATGAGAGCGAAGGTTACCGCTACACCTTCCAGGACGGCCACAGTGTCATGTACACCGAACCGCTCAACAGCATCGTCGACCACTTCACCAACGCTGCTGGCTGCGACAGCACCCTCAACATCAACCTCCACATTGGACAGGCTGCATACAATGTTGAGACTGTCACCGCTTGCAACAGCTACACATGGCACGACAGCACCTACGTCTGGATCAGCGCCGAGGAGCGTGCTGCTCACAACAACGCCCTCTACCTCAACCAGACCAGCGGCAACTACGTATACTACAACCCGACCTACACCTATCATCGCGACGGCGACTACGACAGCATCTGCCTGCTCATGTTGACCCTCACCCAGAATGTGGCTACCAGTGACGTGGTTAACTTCCCCGTCAGCCTCGGTACCCTCACCTATGGCGACCAGGTCTTCAACTTCAACAGTCTCAATGTTGTCGGACACGCCGACACAACCGTCAGCGCTCAGGTACACTTCGCTTCCAACTATTACTGCGACAGCGTTGTCAGCTTGACTATCAACGTCGTCAACAACTACTACTCGCAAGGAAGCGACGACATCTGCGTATCGCAGAGCACCTACAACTGGCATAACCGCGACTACGACGTTGCTACTACCAACTACGATGCTTATCGTCAATTCAACATCTACGATACCATCGTAAGTGGCGACTCGTTGACTACACGCATTGAGTACCTCACTCTGAAACAGCACCCGATTGTCTACGCTACCGAGCGCCGTACCGCTTGCGATACCTACACTTGGAACGGACAGACCTTCGGCGAAACACGTGAGCCTTCGTACAACGCTACCGCTATCCTCGCCAACGAGTATGGTTGCGACAGCATCGTTACTTTGGTCCTCACCATGAACTACAACACCAACCAAAGCAACAACCTCTGGTACTTCGACTCTGTACGCTGGTCATATACCGGCTGGACATACGCCGATGGTTTCGACACAACGATTACCCAATCGGGTGTATACACTCACGAGTATACCACAGCCGAGGGTTGCCCGAGCGTCGACCAACTCGAGGTCCACATCTTCCCATACGCTCCTGTCACCGAAACGGTCACCGCTTGCGACAGCTACACTTGGGAAGGTCAAACCTACACCACCGACACTGTTGTCTGGGCTAATCGTTTCCGCCAGGTTACCTCCGACGATGGTCAGGTTACTGATTGGGGTTACGTTGTCGATACTCTCAACCTCACTGTCAACCACCGCACCGACAGCAACTATGTGGTTACCGCTTGCGATAGCTACAACTGGTTCGCCGGCAGCTACGTGATGACTAATGAGAGCGGCTACACCGACTTCACTTACGACGAACTTGGCAATCCTGTGATGCACGATGCCGTTGCTTACACCGAGTCGGGTATCTACTATCGTGAATACACCACAGCAGAAGGCTGCCCGAGCGTCGATTGGCTGACCCTCACTGTCAACCACAACAGTGGCCACAGCGTCGATGCAGGCACAGTATGCGACAGCTACATCTACAACAACGGCTTCGCAACCGACACCTTCACGACCAGCGGTCCTCACTACTTCACCTATAGCGATGCCAACGAGTGCACCAGCATCGATACCGTTGCCCTCAACGTCCTCTTCAAGTGCTTCGTCGAGTTCGTCACCGTCGGTTGCCACAGCTACACTTGGGACGGCACCTCCTATACCGCTTCTGGCGAGTACACCAAGACCTACACTGCAGCTAACGGCTGCGACAGCGTTGTGACCATGAACCCCACCATCGGCACCCACCCGACTTACGCAGTGGTCGAAACCACCAGCTGCGGTCCTTACACTTGGGTTGTCAACGGCGAGACTGTCGATGTCTTCACCGAAAGTGTCGAGACCTCTACTGAGTTCATGAATCCCAACACGGGTTGCGACTCGGTCGTCTACCTGCGTCTGACCGTCTTCAATGCTCCTGTCATCGATTCTGCTGTCACCGTCTGCGAAAGCCAGATGCCTTACACCTGGCGCGGACAAACCCTCACCGAGGCTGGCACGGCTACCGTGGCCTTCCCGATCGAGAACAACTGCGACAGCACCATCAACATGACTCTCACCGTCAACCCGACGCTCTACACCAACCTCACCGCTGGCGTATGCCTCGGACTTGGCTACGAGGGCTATGACTTCAGCATCCCGGCCGACAGCCTGACTGAAGCTGGCACCTACACCTTCGTCCGCAATATCGCTTCTGAGCAGTTCGGCTGCGATAGCATTGTCACTCTGACAATAACCGTTGGCGACATAATCACTGCCGCTGCCGTTGCTACCGCTTGCGACAGCTACACCTGGAACGGTATGGACTACACCACCTCGGGTACCTACTTCACCGAGCCTTACCAGAACGAACAGGGCTGCCTCAGCGTGGATACTCTCCATCTGACCATCAACGTCAACGCCGGCCACAGCACCACAGCTGCTGCTTGCGACAGCTACGAATGGAACGATGTGGTCTACACCACCTCCGGCACCTACACCTTCGACTACGCTGACAACAACGGTTGCGCCAGCACAGACACCCTCGTGCTGACCATCAATTCCAGCATTAGCAATGTCGACAGCGTCGTCGCTTGCGACAGCTACGCTTGGAACGGCAACGTCTACACCACCAGCGGCATGTACGAACACAGCTACTACACCAGCGAGAACTGCAACGGTATCGACACTCTCTTCCTGACTGTCAACCACAGCAGCTCCACCAACTATGTACGCAATGCTTGCGACAGCTACACCTGGAACGACAATGTCTACACTGTCAGCGGTGTCTATACCTATGACTACATCAGCGCCGAAGGCTGCGCCAGCACCGATACGCTCACGCTCACTGTCCGTAACAATACGAATAGCAGCGTAACGCTCAGCGTCTGCGACAGCTACATGTGGAATGGTGATATCTATACCACTTCAGGCGACTACACCTATGCCTACACTGCTGCCAACGGCTGCGCCAGCGTCGACACTCTGCATCTGACGGTGAACTACAACACCAACAGCGGCACTACGGCTACCGCTTGCGACAGCTACAGCTGGAACGGCACCACCTACACTCAGAGCGGCACCTACTATCGCCACTACAACACTGCTAACCTCTGCCCCAGCGTGGATACGCTCTATCTGACCATCAACAATAGCACCAGTACGACCGTCAGCGAGACGGCTTGCAACAGCTATACTTGGAACAACCAGACCTACTCCACCAGCGGATTCTACACGCAGAACTTCAGCAGTGCTAACGGTTGCGACAGCACAGTTACTCTGATGCTCACCATCAACCGTCCGGTGACCACTACGGTCAACGCTACGGCTTGTGGCAGCTACACCTGGAACGGCCAGACCTATACCACCAGCGGCAACTATACCTACACCACCACGGCTGCTAATGGTTGCGACAGCATCGTAACGCTCGTCCTCACCATCAACCAGCCTGTCAATACCACCGTCACTGCCACGGCTTGCGACAGCTACACCTGGAACGGTGCCTCCTACACCACCAGCGGTAACTACACGCAGACCTTCACCACTGTCAACGGTTGCGACAGCGTGGTAACTCTTGCCCTGACCATAAGCCCGGCAATCCAGACCTCGTTCAACGTCAACACTTGCAACAGCTACACCTGGAACGATGTAACCTACACCACCAGCGGTAACTACACTCACACCTACACCAGCGCTTCCGGCTGCGACAGCGTAGTGACTCTCTACCTGAACATCAGCCCGGCTGTTAACATGACCTTCGCTGTGACGGCTTGCGACAGCTACACCTGGGATGGCGTCGACTACACCGCAACGGGTAGCTACACCAATACCTACACCGCTCAGGGTGGATGCGACAGCATCGTGACCCTCATGCTTACTATCAACAACTCCACTACTGGCACCGAAACGGCTACAGCTTGCGAGAGCTACACCTGGTATGGCCAGACCTATACCGAAACGGGTGAATACACTCACACTCTGACTGCCGCCAACGGATGCGATAGTGTTGTGACCTTGTCGCTCACCATCAACAACGGCACAACCGGCATTGACAACCAGACCGCTTGCGGTAGCTACACCTGGATTGACGGACAGACCTACACGGCCTCGACCGACACTCCGACCTATACCCTCACCGCCGCCAACGGATGCGACAGCGTGGTGACCCTCAACCTGACGGTCAACTACAGCTACGACATCATTGACGAGGTCGCTGCTTGCGACGGCTACATCTGGATTGACAATGTCAACTACACCGAGAGTACCAACACCCCGACGGTCACCCTCACCGCTGCCAACGGTTGCGACAGTGTCATCACTCTCAACTTGACTATCAACCACAGCATCGAAACCTACGACACCATCGACATCCTGCAGACCGAGTTGCCGTACAACTACAACGGTAACAACATCACTGCCGCTGGCGACTATGTCTTCAATGGCACTACGATGTACGGATGCGACAGCACTGTCTATCTGCACGTCAATGTCACTGCCGTCGGTATCGATGTGGCAACACTCAACGATATCAAGATCTACCCGAACCCGACTCGCGGTCGCGTCACCGTTACGGCCGACAACGTAGTCAAGATCGAGGTCCTCGATATCGTGGGTCGCACGGTAGCCACTTTCGAGAACACCAACACATTTGATATCTCTAACCTTGGCGAAGGCGCTTACACTCTGCGTATCTCCCTGCCGGAAGGCGTGACGGTACGTAAGGTCGTCAAGAAGTAACCTTCTTCAAGTAACACTCTTAGTAATGGCGTCCGGCTCCGGCCGGACGCTTTTTTTTCATCATTTTTTTATTATGGTTTCCATATTAAAAAAATTATGTATATTTGCAAAATAAACAAAAATAACGACATTGCTGTAATACAGTGCATTGCAGTAATAGTTGTGCTCTTGGGCTACAAAAACAACAAATTATCAATCAAATAATCAGATTATGATGAAACGTTTATTAGTCTTTCTTGTGTTTGTGATTGCAGTTTCGGCTGCATCGCAGTCTTTTGCCACTTCTGTAGTGAAAGACTCGCCAACCAAGTCGAACGACGGTGTCGCTATCTTCACCGTCGTATGGTCGGGCGAATTCACCACTACGTATACGGCATCGCCCTATCTTGGTCTCTCGGCTACCTATGTCGACGGTATGGGCATTACGAGGAACACCTCGCTGACATTCACCAAGGGCAGCGAAGTCTACGTCTCGCCATTTTGCCCTGTCAATGCCGGTGTCTACACCGTCACGGCAAGACCATTCGTGGCAGGCGACTCGCTCGACGCAGCTACGGCTACGGCAACTCTCACAATCCTCCCTGCCCAACTGTCTATCGACAACAGCGTCGTTTCCATCACCAAGTTCTACGATGGCAACAATGTGGCCAATGTTGTTAATCATGGCACTATTAACGGACTTCTGGGTTATGACAACCTCACACCCTATGTGGTGGCGCACTATGACGACCCGAACGTGGGTTCCGAGAAGGATGTTACGGTAACGTTCTCCGTCTATGGAGCCACATCGGGCAATTATGTCGTTGTGCCCTCTCAAAAAATCCTGCACCACGGCGCTATCATCGAAGATATGAGAGCCGACACCAACTATGGCGGCAACGGTGTGAACCAGGGTATTGAGGTCGCTGCTTACGGCTACTGTGCAGGTGGCGGTTCTATCGAATACCACCTCTTGTCGGGCAATCCTGACCAGTACAATATCGACTTCGACGATAATGCTATTGCAGATGTCAACTGGACCAACCTTGCCACACCAGGCAGTGAAGGTACCATCAACATCAATTTCCCGGCAGGATTACCTACCGGCGACTATGGCGCAACGCTCACGTTCCGCGACCATAACTATCCTACGCTCATTAGCCCGGGCATAAGATTGTCGTTACATGTCAATCTGCCTGAAACTTATGTAATGCCTCTGTTCAGCGATGTCATTGCCCTTATCGACACTTGCCATTGCCTCACCGATGTGCAATGGTATCATCGCGAAGCTGGCGAGACCCAGTGGACTCTCATCCCCGGAGCCAACGACTATGTCTACCAGCAGGAAGGCGGACTCACGGGCGAGTATTTTGCAAGCTGCAAGATGAACGGTGTTCAGACTTACACATGCCCGCAGCAGGATATGGAAAACCTCATCAACGAATCGAAGGTGACCATCAAGGCTTATCCCAATCCTACAGCAAGCAACGTGACTGTCAGCATCTCCAATGCTCCTCGCTCCAACCACTGGCTCACCGTCATCAGCGAAGCTGGTGTGGTGCTCGAAAATGTTTCCTTTGTCGGCGACACTGCAACAATCGATATGTCGCGCTACAACAAAGGAAGGTACAGTGTCAGCATCGACGGACATGTGGTGAATATTGTTCGGAACTAATATAATTTTTGAGTAATAATTTAAGCATCATTGATATGAAAAGAATATTGATATTGTTCGCTGCGGTAACTATGACTTTCTCAGTCATGGCTCAGAGTGGCGAAATCAACAATTATATTGGATTTACGCTCCATCCGGCAGCTGGTTTGAACACAATGCTTTGCAATCCCGTCGATGGCACTCATCATCCAGGTGTTGGATATAATTTCGGGCTGCACTATGCCCATTTCTTCAACGACAGCTATGGGTTCAACATCGGTTTTCGCTACGACCGTGTCAGATCGGCAACGGAATACAATTTTACCGAGTTGACACCTGGCCTTACGCATGCCGACAACCCTGGTGTGACTTACGACCTGACTACGCAATTCGACAATTGGAAGGAACGTCAGGCTGTGAATGTGTTGAGCATCCCTGTCGAGTTCTTCTGGCGTAACGTCGTGAACGAGCGCTGGACCGTCCTCGCTGGTCTCGGCCTTGCTGCCGAATTGCCTATAGGTGGCAAATATGTCTCTGATGGAGGTACTTTCACCACAACCGGCTATTTCCCGTCCATTGGCCACACAGTGTCCGACATGCCCTCGCACGGCTTCGACACCTACAACGAAGATTTCGAAGGCAAAATCGAAGACCTCAAGGTGGGCCTGAGTGTCTTGGCCGATTTCGGCTACAGACTGAGTCTCAGGAACAATTGGGGGCTGTACTTTGGCGTTTATGCAGGCTACAGCCTGAACAGTATGGCTAAAGACACCGAGGAACCCCTCGCCATTATCGACCCCAATTCGGAAATGAAGTACAACGGAACCTTTGCCTCTAACCAGATTCCAGGCCTCCACCTGCTGCGTGTCGGTTTGAAGTTAGGCATCGACCTCGGATGGCTTGGAGGTAAACGTAAGGCTGAGATGCTCGCTGCTGAACAGGCCGCACGCGAAAAAGCCGAAGCCGAACGACTGGCCCGTGAGAAGGCTGAAGCCGAAGCTCGCGCTGCTCAGGAAAAATTGGCACGCGAAAGGGCTGAAGCCGAACGCTTGGAACGCGAACGTGCCGAGGCCGAAGCACGTGCTGCCGCTGAGCGTGCTGCACGCGCAAAAGCAGAGGCTGACGCTCGTGCTCGCGAACAGGCCCTGCTCGACAGCATAGCTGCCCTCAAGAGCAATATGCCTGCACAGCCTGTAACACGCGTCGAAATGCAGAAACGCCTCGACGACATCAACGCAACCGTCTATTTCGAAACCAGTGGAACCACACCGAAGTTTGATGCCAAAACGGATGCTATTATCCGCACCCTCTGTGCCTCGATGATGGCCGACAACAATCTGAAGGCCGAAATCACTGGCCATACCGACAATACCGGTTCGGCTGCAATCAACATGAAATATGGTAAGAAACGTGCCGAGGCTCTGAAAAAATACATGATAAGCCTTGGAGCTCCCGCTGCCAACATATTGATAGAGAGCCGCGGACAGGAGGATCCTATTGTTCCTAATGATTCCGACGAGAACCGCGCCAAGAACCGCCGCGCCACGGTTGTGCTGAAATAAACCAACAGGCAAATTTATATAAAAAAGACGTCCCGCATACGCAGGACGTCTTTTTTGCGTTAATGGTACAATATGAGAATTCTTTTGTTGGGAGCCACTGGCCTGCTTGGACACAATGTGTTGCGATACCTCCTCGACGCGGGGCACTATATTGTTGTCCTTGTCCGCAACGACAAGGTGCTGTCCGATGTTGCGGGCCATAAGATGCTCGATATCAGAAATGGTTCGTTGCTCGACATGGAAGCGTTGCGTGATGCGGCAAAGGACTGTGACGCAGTGATCAATTGCGCCGGGACGACCGATATGTCGCTGCTGCGTTATGATGACTATACGCCGGTGAACCTCAACCTTTGCGAGGACATCCTTCAACTGATGGACGAAATGGGAATCACCACCTATGTACATGTGAGCAGTGCCAACACTATAGGTTCCGGAACGGCCGAACAACCTGGTCGTGAGGATGCCGAAATGCGCCCCCCGTTCTCAAAGTCGATGTATGCACGCAGCAAGCGCGAAACGGAGGCAATGCTCGATTGGTACGTGATGGAACATCCACAAAGCCATATAATTATTCTGAATCCTGGATTCATGGTCGGCCCCTACGATTCCAAACCCTCGTCGGGCAAGCTGCTTTTGGCGGCTTATAGACGTCGCCTGATGGCTGCTCCGGGGGGTGGAAAGAGTTTCGTGCATGTGGCCGATGTCGCACAGGCCACGGTCAACGCTCTCACGATGGGACGTAACGGTGAGCGATACCTGCTCACTGGCGAAGAAATGTCTCTCCGTGATTTCTACACCCTTCAGGCCTCTGTTTGCGGCTACAAGCAGCGTCTTTTTGTGCTGCCAGACTGGTTGGTTGTCATTGCTGGTTGGGTAGGGGACCTGTTGCGGTTGCTCGGGGTTCAGACTCAACTCTCTACGGTCAACGTAAGGCAACTGATGGTTATGGAACACTACTCGTCCGACAAGGCCCGCAAGGAGCTCAAGATGCCAACAACTCCTATCCGTCAAGCCATTGCAGACTTCTTTGAATGGTACACTTCTCACTCTATACAAAAATAAATGTTATCTTTGCATTTTCAAAAATAATACAAAAATTATAGTAGGATATTGATTATGAAAAAAATATCTATTTTATTGGTCCTTTCAGCCATTCTTGTTGCTGCTACGACAGGATGTGGCCCGAAAAAAATCGGTGGCAAACCCGGGTCGTCTGGAAAAACTCTCGAGCTCATGGTTGTTACCACCAATGCTGTCTATAATGGTCCTGCCCGCCATGCTCTCGATTCTCTGTTCCAGACTCCGCAGGACGGCCTAAACCAGCCGGAACCGCGTTTCGACATGGTGCAGATTACACCATCGTCGTTCGAGGGCAACACCATGTTCCAGGCTCATCGCAATATCTTGATACTTGAAATAAACCCGCAGAACATCAATAAGATATATCTCAGCAATGATGTCTGGTCCACACCGCAGGTGGTGATTCGCATAACCAGCCCTGATGCTCAGTCGCTGGATTCGATGCTGCTTGTCCATGGCGAGCGTCTGCTCAAGGAGTTTTATGCACAGGAATACCGTCGTATGGACAAGGTGTTCTCGCAGAAATCGGACTACAAGATTCAGAAAGCCATCAAGGACAAATATGGTTTCGACATCACTATCCCGGATGAGTTCACTATGGCTAAGATGAAGGAGGAGAGCGATTTTATGTGGGTGCTGAAACAGACAAAGGATTTCGACCTCCACCTGTATATCTACAGTAGTCCATATAGCGACAAGCGTTGTTTCGAGGAGCCTGTAATCCTCGACAATATCGATACTATCCTTCGCCGTTATGTCCCCGGCCCGTCGGAGGGCAGCTACCCCGGAGTGGAACGCCGCGACTTCTTCTATTCGCGAGAAGTCAAGATTGGCACGACCGATGCTGTTGAGACTCGTGGACTGTGGCGTACCTACAACGATTTCATGGGTGGTCCCTTCGTGTGCTACACCTTCCTTTCGCCTGAAGGCGACAAAGTGCTGACCCTCATGGGTGCTGTCTATTCTCCTTCACAGCGTAACAAAATGCTGATGAAGCGCGACTTGCTGATGCAGCTCGATGGCATCTGCCGCTCGGTACGTTTCTAAACAACTTGTCCAAGCATTTGAGTCGTTAAAACATAAAAAACATTCAAAACCATCATAATTGAGAAACACGTTCAAGCATATTGTTCTCCTTGTCCTTTTCGTTGCTGTAGGGACCGTCAATGCTCAGACATCGCTGGGCAAGAACGAGATAGGAGTTACGATAGGTGGTATGAATTATATCGGCGACCTCAACAACCAGAGTATGTTCGGCAAAGTGAATCTCGCCTTCGGCGGTCTGTACCGTTTCAACTTTGACGAACGCTGGAGCCTGCGTCTGGATGTAGACTACGGACATATTGAAGGCGGTAATCCGGACTTTATTGAACGTCGCAACCTCAGCTTCCATTCCTTCCTGATGGAGGGTTCGCTGAGGATGGAATTCAATTTCTTCCCATTCAGTCTGCGTGACGACCATTTTGTATGGACGCCATATATTTTTGCAGGCATAGGTTTCTTTACATACAACCCGCAGGCTTACTACACCGACCCCATCACACATGTCTCGGATTGGTATGATTTGCAGCCTCTTTGTACTGAAGGACAAGGTACAGCACTCGCACCAGACAATGCACCTTACACGCTGATGCAACTCTCCATGCCGTTTGGCGTTGGCGTCAAGTATCATCCAAGCAAGTCAATTACTCTCAGTGCCGAATATGGTTTCCGTAAGACTTGGACTGACTATCTCGACGATGTCAGTACGGTCTATGTCGACAATCAGCAACTGAAGGACATCATGGGCGATGTGGCGGCAGGACTTGCCGACCGCTCCTCGGAAGTCGAGGCCGGATATGTCAATGCTGCTGGGATAAAGCGTGGCGACGACTCGCTCGACGACTGGTTCGCATACTTCAGCGCCTGCGTGACTGTGAAATTCGACCTCCTGTTCGGGTGGATGATGAAAAAAAGATGCGACAATAAGTAAATCACCATATATTTCATATAATCAGAACTAAAACTATTTCAACCCATAATTCCTCAGATGAAAACAATCGAAGACATTGATAAAAGCCGCGTTCCACGCCATGTGGCCATCATTATGGACGGCAATGGCCGTTGGGCTCAGAAGCAATCTAAAATAAGACTCTTCGGACACCAGAGTGCCATGCAGGCAGTGCGCGATGCTGTCGAGGCCGCATCGAGACTGCATGTCGACTATCTTACGCTTTATACTTTCAGTACCGAAAACTGGAACCGCCCGAAAGAAGAAGTCGATGGACTTATGCAGCTGATGATTAAGGAGGTGGAGGAGGAAACTCCTACTCTGATGAAAAACAATGTCCGACTTATAACCATTGGTGATTGTGAGCGTCTTCCCGAAGCTTCGTGGGCATCGATGAAAAAATGCATGCGTGACACTGCCGCCAATACGGGCACCACGCTCATACTCGCTCTCAGCTACAGCTCGCGTTGGGAAATCGCCGAAGCTCTGAAAGGTGTGGCTCGCGATGTCGAATCGGGACGTCTGAAGGCTGATGACATCAACGAGGAAACCATGCGCAAGTATCTTGTAACAAGTGATATACCAGACCCCGACCTGTTGATTAGGACTGGTGGTGAACTGCGAGTGAGCAATTTCTTGCTTTGGCAGATGGCATACACCGAATTCTATTTCTCCGATATCCTGTGGCCTGACTTCAGACAGGCGGATTTCTTCGAGGCTGTGTACGATTTCCAGAGCCGTCAACGTCGCTTTGGCAAAACAGGCGAACAGGTGAAGGCTTCTGAACAATAAACACACGCGACAAAAAAAACTCCTTTCTCTACAATAATAATGATTTTTTGGAGTTATATATCATTAAACGTCTAACTATCGACTAAATGCTGAACAAACATATAACACGCTTTGTTATTCTACTCTTCCTGCTCGTCCCGTCGCTTCAAACTAAGGCACAGGTGACGATTGGCGAGGATTATGATGTTGACTATCTGACCCCTAAAACTTACGAGATTGGTGGCATCACCATTGACAACGAAGACCACCTCGACCAGCGCATGGTGCTCTTGGTAGCAGGTCTCCAAGTGGGTGACGTGATAAAGATTCCTGGCGACAAGATATCGATGGCCATCGACAATCTGTGGGCGCAGGGCCTTTTCGAAGACGTACAGATTGTCCTTACCCGTGTGCAGGACGACAAGGCCTTCCTGAAAATCGTGCTGCGCAGCCGTCCTAAACTTGCGGCAGTGAAATTCAATGGCATAAGTGGCAGCGATGCCGAAAAACTCGGCAAGGATTTCGATATTCATGTGGGTGACGTGGTCACAGAGAACATGCTCAAAACCACCGAAAACAAGGCCAAGTCGCACTATGCCGAGAAAGGATTCACCAATGTGGAGGTCAATACGCAACTGACGTCCGACACTTCAGGCAAGGGCAACTACGTGGTGCTTACCTACAATATCAAGAAAGGTAAAAGGGTGAAAATCGAGTCGTTGACAATCGAAGGCAATGACCAGGTCTCGGAAAACAAGCTGCTCCGCAAGATGAAGAACACGCACGATGTCCACTATTGGAAGAAGTTTTTCGTATGGACCAAGGGCTTCTGGAGCCGTTCGAAATACCGCGAATTTGAGCTCAATGATGACCTCGATCAGGTGATAGCCTACTACAACGAACTCGGATACCGCGATGCCCGTATTGTCTCCGATACGGTTTGGAACGTTTCGACCGACAGCCTTAGCATGTCAAAAAACAAGAAGAAAAAACAGGATCGCGTCAAGGTAAACGTCAAGGTACACGAGGGCAGACCGTTCTTCTTCCGTAACATCACTTTCTCGGGCAATACTGTCTACTCGTCCGAAACCTTGGCTCAGCACCTTCGCATCAACAAAGGAGACCCCTACAACAAAACCATTCTCGAGACAAATCTCACCTACAACCCCAGTGGTACGGACATCACTTCGATGTATATGGATAACGGTTACCTCTTCTTCGAGGTACACCCGATAGAGGTCGCTGTTGAGGGTGACTCCATCGACATCGATATCCGCATCGTAGAGGGTAAACAGGCCCGTATACGCAATGTCGTAGTCGAGGGCAACACTATCACTAACGACAAGATTATCTACCGCGAACTCCATACCAAGCCTGGCGACCTTTTCAGCCGCGATGCCGTCATCCGTAGCCGTCGCGAATTGGTCACTCTTGGCTACTTCAAAGAGGAAAGTCTTATTCCCGAACCTCGACCCAATGCAAAGGATGGTACGGTCGACATCATATACAAGGTGGAAGAAAACCAAACCAGCCAGCTGCAACTGCAAGGCGGATATGGCAACGGCATGATAATCGGCCAAGTAGGAATCCAGCTCAACAATTTCTCGGCACGCAAAGTCTTTAATAAGGATGCATGGCGTCCGCTCCCTGGCGGCGATGGACAGAAGCTGATGCTCAATGCCGTGTCTAACGGTAAATACTACTATGCTCTCAACGCCGGATTCACTGAGCCTTGGCTCGGAGGCAAACGCCCGCAGTCGCTCAGCGTCTCGGTATCGCACAACCTCATCAGCAACGGATTCTGGCAGGACAAGGGCAGCAGCGGATACTATAGCCTTACCATCACTGGCGGTAATGTGGCTCTGACCAGACGTCTGAAATGGCCCGACGACTATTTCATCATGTCGCAGGCTCTCAGTTATAAACACTACAATCAGAACAACTATCCCGGTCTTTCGAATGTCTTCTATAAGGGACATGCCAACGACCTGTCGTACAGCCTTGGCATCAGCCGCAACTCGCTTGACTCGCCTATCTATCCGCGAAGTGGTTCGGAAGTGTCGGTGCAGGGATTTGTAACACCACCATATTCACTATTTAATGGTAAGGACTATAGCGCAATGGAACAGTCCGACCGCTACAAATGGCTGGAATACTACAAAATCAACATACGTGGCTCGTGGATGCTCAACCTGATTGGCGATGTCGTCCTCAACGCTCGTTTCCGTGCGGGTTATATGGGCTACTACAACAACGATATTGGACTCTCACCGTTCGGACGCTACTATGTCGGTGGTGACGGCCTTTCGTCATGGGTTCTCGATGGCCGCGAGGTCATCCCGATGCGTGGCTACCAGAATGCACGCCTCAGCCCCGACGAGGGCGCATCGGTATTCGACCGCTTTACTCTCGAATTGCGTCAACCCATCATCGAAAGTGCTGCAGCTACGATCTATGTCCTGGGATTCCTCGAAGGTGGCAACTCGTGGTCGCGCATCAAGGATTTCCAACCGTTCAAGATGTATAATTCTGCCGGTCTCGGTGTCCGTCTATACATGCCTATGTTCGGCCTGATAGGTATCGACTGGGGCTACGGCTTTGACGGAGTTTATGGCGGTAGCCAGTTCCATTTCAGCATAAATCAAAGTATCGATTAGCAACTTTTAAAACAATTCTGGATTGATCCGCACAATAAAACATATAATTTTCGTCGCTCTTCTCCTTGGGCCGTTCATGGCGTCAGCACAGAAATATGCTTGCGTCAATACGGAATATATCCTGTCGAATATTCCGGATTATGAGCGTGCACAGTCGCAGCTAAACAAGCAGGCAGAGGCATGGCAGAAAGAGATTGAAGCAAAATTCGCCGAAATCGATAAACTGACCAAAACATTCCATCAGGAGGCTTATCTTCTGCCTGACAACTTGAAACACAAACGCGAAGAGGAACTTAAAGCTAAGGAACTCGAAGCTCGCGAGTTGCAGGTTAAATACTTCGGTCCCGGAGGCGACCTCGACAAGAAGAGGGCCGAGCTTGTAAAGCCAATACAGGAACGCGTATACAGTGCCATAGAGCGTATCGCCAACGAGAAGGGCTATGCTTTTATCCTCGACAAATCCGGTTCGGCCACATTGCTCTATGTCAATGCGAAGTATGATGTCAGTGACCAGGTCCTTGATATGATGGGCTACAAAGCCTCTAATTCCAAGACCGACGACAAGGACTCCTCTTCAACTTCTTCCCGCAAAAAGGATGTCGGCAATCCAGAAATGCGTAAACCCAAATGATAACCTTTAAAAACTCTATAAAATAATGAAAAAAAGTCTGATTTTACTGTTTGCCGCAATGCTGGCTTTCTCGGCATCGGCATTCGCACAGAAAACCGTCAAACTGGGACACATCAATTCTTCTGACCTTATGCAGATTATGCCTGGCAAGGATTCTGCACAGTCTGCTTTCGAGGCCGAAGTCAAGATTCTTGATGGTGAACTGAAAGCTATGCAGGATGAACTTGAAAAGAAACTTGCTGACTATCAGGAGCGCAAGAGCCAGATGACAGAACTCATCCGTACAACCAAAGAGCAGGAACTGAACGATCTGAACCAACGTATCCAGGTCTACCAGCAGAATGCTCAGAAAAAGCTGCAGGAGAAAGAAGCTGAATTGCTCCAGCCTATCATCGACCGCGCAAAACAGGCTATCAGCGATGTCGCTAAGGAGAATGGATATACATATATCTTCGACACCAGTGCCGGTGCTGTGCTCTATCAGCAGGATAGCGATGATATTCTCAATCTCGTAAAGAAGAAATTGGGTCTTAAGTAAATTTTTGCTGTAAAAAATCAAAGGCCGCGTATCCATTTGGATATGCGGCCTTTTTGTTTTTGTGTTGCTGGCTCTTATCCTACGTTGACGCCAGCGGTGACCAGCTGGCTCGGCGTGATAAGCACTAAGCGCCCATCTTTGTCTTCGGCGCTGAGGATCATTCCCTGGCTTTCGACACCTTTCAGCTTGCGCGGGGCGAAGTTGGCAATGAAGCAGACTTGCATACCGACGAGTTTTTCTGGTTCGGGATAGAATTTGGCGATGCCGCTGACGATGGTACGTCCGCCCATGCCGTCATCTATCTTGAATTGAAGCAGTTTATCGGCTTTTGGTACTTTGCTGCATTCCAATACTGTACCAACGCGTATGTCGACTTTGCCGAAGTCGTCGAAGGCCACGGTGGACTTGACGGTAGCGGGCTGCCATGCGTTGAGTTCGTTCTGACGTTTGGTTTCGAGAAGCTTGTTGACTTGTGCCTCGATTTCTGCATCTTCGATTTTTTCGAAGAGCAACTCGGGCTTTTCAAGTTGTGTGCCTTCGCTGAGGATGTCGGCACGGCCGGCGTCGCGCCAACCGAGGGCCTGCAGGTTGAGCATACGGTGCATCTTGTCGGCAGTGAAGGGCAGGAATGGAGCGCAGAGCACGGCGAGGTTGGCGCAGATCTGCAGTGCCAGGTTGAGGACTGTGGCGGTGCGCTCGGGGTCGGTCTTGAAGAGTTTCCAGGGCTCGGTCTCGGTGAGGTATTTGTTGCCGAGGCGGGCCAGATTCATCATTTCGGCAAGGGCTTCGCGGAAGCGGTAGGTCTCAATGCTGCGGCCTATGCGCTCGGGGAAGGTGGCCAATTCCCGGATAACATCGTTCTCCGTTTTCAGTTCTCCGTTCTCCGTTCTTTTCGGCACGCGTCCGTCGAAGAACTTGTGGGTCAGCACGATGGTGCGGTTGACGAAGTTGCCGAGGATGGCGACGAGCTCGCTGTTGTTCTTGAGCTGGAAGTCTTTCCAGGTGAAGTCGTTGTCCTTGGTTTCGGGTGCGTTGCTGCAGAGGGTGTAGCGCAGCACGTCCTGCTTGCCGGGGAAGTCTTTGAGATATTCATGCAGCCATACGGCC
>ODAI014331559.1_pt1 | contig 19794 bp, 15 predicted proteins | sample 1539321 | NCBI WGS metagenome assembly ODAI01 (sample SAMN02144231, study PRJEB22623) | gut metagenome | biome: sheep rumen | host: Ovis aries | place: New Zealand
AAAAATTGTAAGAAAAAAATTATAAGAGATGAAAAGGTTTGGTGGAGTGTCCGGAAGAATAAAATTTTCGTTTAAATTCTTCAACGAGTTTTGCTGCCAAAACCTCGCGGGGTGAATGCCCTTTAAATAGTTTATTATAAGAGGTATATAAAATGGGTAAAATTATTGGAATTGACTTAGGTACAACAAACTCGTGTGTTGCCGTAATGGAAAACGGTGAACCAGTTGTTATTCAGAACTCTGAAGGTTTCCGCACAACTCCATCTATCGTTGGTTTTACTGCAAAAGGCGACCGTGTTGTAGGTCTTCCTGCTAAAAACCAGATGGTCACAAACCCGAAAAACACAGTTTATTCTGTAAAACGACTTATCGGTCACAGATATTCAGAACTTTCTGGCGAAGCTACAAAACTTCCATATACAATCAAAGACAACGGACAGGATGTTCGCGTTGAAGTCACAGAGAACGGCTCTAAAAAAGAATTCAGCCCTCAGGAAATCTCAGCTTTCATCTTGCAGAAAATGAAGAAAACTGCAGAGGACTACCTGGGAACTACAGTCACAGAGGCTGTCATCACAGTTCCAGCTTATTTCAACGACTCTCAGCGACAGGCTACAAAAGATGCTGGTAAAATCGCAGGTCTCGATGTAAAACGAATCATCAACGAGCCTACAGCAGCTGCCCTCGCTTTCGGTTTCAACAAAGACCAGTCAAAAGAAAAGACTATCGCTGTCTATGACTTGGGTGGCGGTACATTCGATATTTCTATCCTTGAGCTTGCTGACGGTGTATTCGAGGTAAAATCAACAAACGGCGATACTCACCTCGGTGGCGATGACTGGGACCGCGCTATCGTAAACTGGCTCATCGACGGCTTCAAGGCTGACACAGGAATCGATCTTTCAAAAGACTCAATGGCTCTTCAGCGTCTTCGTGAGGCTGCTGAGAACGCAAAAATCGGTCTTTCTAACCAGACAACTGTTGACATCAACCTTCCGTTCATCACAGCTGACGCTACAGGCCCGAAACACTTGCAGAAGTCTCTCACACGCGCTCAGTTCGAGCAGATGACAGATGACCTCTTCGAGCGCACAAAGGAGCCATGCCGAAAAGCTCTCGCAGATGCAGGCATCTCTACAAGCGACATCGACGAGGTTCTCTTGGTCGGTGGCTCTTCTCGAATGCCAAAAGTTCAGGAAGTCGTTAAGTCAATCTTCGGAAAGGAAGGTAGCCGTGCCGTTAACCCGGATGAAGCAGTCGCAATCGGTGCAGCCGTTCAGGGCGGCGTTCTTCAGGGTGATGTAAAAGACATCCTTCTTCTCGATGTTACTCCTCTTTCTTTGGGTATCGAGACAATGGGCGGCGTTATGACAAAGCTCATCGCACGAAACACAACAATTCCTACAAAGAAGAGCCAGGTCTTCTCAACCGCAGCAGACGGACAGACAGCAGTTTCTATCCACGTCTTGCAGGGTGAGCGCGAAATGGCAAGCCAGAACCGCACTTTGGGCAACTTCGACCTGGTCGGAATCCCTGCCGCTCCTCGTGGTGTTCCACAGATTGAAGTCACATTCGATATCGATGCAAACGGTATCGTTCATGTTAGCGCAAAAGACTTGGGAACAGGAAAAGAGCAGCACATCCAGATTACTTCTTCAAGCGGCTTGAGCGAGGAAGAAATCAACCGAATGGTAAAAGACGCTGAGGCAAACGCAGAGGCAGATAAAAAACAGCGTGAAGCTATCGATGTCAAGAACGAAGCAGACAGCCTTGTTTATCAGACAGAAAAGAGCATGAAAGAGCTTGGCGACAAAGTTAAGGATGCCGACAAACAGGCAATCGATGACGCTTTGGCAGCCCTCAAAAAAGCTCTTGAAGGCAATGACACTGAGGACATCAAGGCTAAGACCGAAGCCCTCAAGAACGCTTCATACAAAATCGCTGAGGAAGTATACAAACAGCAGGGTGCTCAGGGCGCACAGCCAGGAGCAGAAGGTGCCGCTGGAGCTGATGCCGGAGCAAATGCAGGAAACTCTGACAATGCCAATGGCGGAAGCAAATTCGACAAAGGCAGCGCCGACGATGTAGACTACGAAGTGCACGACTAATTCAATTAGAAATGAAAAGTTTTGGGCAGTTTTCAAAGACTGAAAATTGCTCAAAAATTGACCTGTGGGACGCAGAGAAAAAGTGAGGGGGTACCCTCATAGGGAGAGACCTTACTTTTTCTCGTCGCTGGGACCCGCAGGGCAATTTTTTTTAAGTTAATTTTTGAAAACGGAACAAAATCATGGCTGGGAAAAGAGATTATTACGAAGTTTTAGGAATTCAGAAGAACGCTACGGAAGATGAGATTAAAAAGGCTTACCGAAAACTCGCCGTCAAATATCACCCTGACCGAAATCCGGGTAATAAAGAGGCGGAGGAAAAGTTTAAGGAAGCAACAGAGGCTTACGAAGTTCTTTCTGATGACCAGAAACGACCAATCTACGACCAGTATGGTTTTGCCGGCCTCGACGGAATGGGAGGCATGGGCGGTGGTGCCGGTGGCGCTCAATATTCCCGCGCCTTCCACGACTTTTCAGACCTCTTCGGTGGCATGGGCGGCGGAGCTGGCGGATTTTCTGACATCTTCGAAAATATTTTCGGCGGTGGAAGCCGTTCTCGAAGAAGCCGGCCTGATGAGCCGCAGCAGGGGCAGAGCCTTCGTTACGACCTTAACATTTCTTTTAAGGATGCAGTTTACGGCACTAAGGCCGAGATAAAATTCCAGCACAACGAAGCTTGTACGGAATGTCATGGCACGGGCGGGGCAAAAGGTGCAAAACGAAAGCCTTGTCCTACCTGTGGCGGAAGCGGTCAGGTTCGCCGGCAGGCGGGCTTTTTTGCCGTTCAGCAGACATGTCCTGCTTGTGGCGGAGTCGGAACAAAAATCGACAAACCATGTTCAAAATGTCGGGGAACAGGATATGAGACAGTCACCAAAAAAATGTCACTCACGATTCCAGCTGGAGTTGATGACGGAAAGCGAATCGCAATTCCCCGAATGGGCGATGTAGGAGCAAACGGCGGACCAGCAGGCGATTTGATTGTAGTTCTCCATGTGGAGCAGCACGAGTATTTCGAGCGAGACGGACGGGATTTGTATTGCGCCGTTCCAGTCACTTTTGCTCAGGCGGCCTTGGGCGTTACATTGGACATCACTTCCCTTGACGGAAAGAAAATCAAATTCGCCTTGCCTTCAGGAACTACCAACGGCAAGCTCTTTAAAATCAAGGGCGAGGGAGTTCCCTATGCAGAAGGCAGAAAAGGTGATTTGTATGTGAAAATCATCGTGCAGATTCCGACACATCTTACGAGCGAGCAGAAACGCCTCATGGAAGAATTTGCTCGAATCGAGAACGCAACGACTTCACCGAGTTGCGTGCCCCTCTCTTCTTTGAGCAGATAAAAACTGTCATTCCGAACTCGTTTCGGAATCTCAAGTTGCCGATAATCTTTTTATGAAGAGCCAGTCTGATTCCATCGATGTTAAATTTGATTCATTTTCTTTTCAAAAATACATCGCCCAGGATTGCGACCGGCTTTCTTTTTTACAGGGCTATCTTTCTGACTGGGGTGTGGACTCTTCGGTCCTTCCCCTTGACGGAAAAAATCACCTTTATGTCAATTTTCCCTCTTCGGCCTACAATCCCATGTTCAAAATCAAGACCATAATTTCCCATTATGACAGGGTTTCGGGTAGCCCCGGAGCCAACGACAATTCCTTTGCCAATTTTGTCCTTGCAGACTTTGCAGCCGAGCTTTACAAATCCAAGCAAGCCCACAATATCCGCATTTTTTTTACCGACGGCGAGGAGTTGGGGGAGGCTGGCGTTTCAAGTCAGGGGGCTTTTGCCCTTGCCGAGCTTTTCAGGAAACTTGGAATTACAAACGACGATGTTTATGTCTTTGATGCCTGCGGACGGGGCGATGTGGCGGTCTTGGCGCGGGCAGGTCTTGACTCAAAAGTTAATCCCCAGTTCAAAAAGAAATTCCTGAGTCTTTACGAGCGCACGCAAAATCTTCTCACGGCGGCGGCGACTAATTTCTGGATGACCCTTCCCGTGCCCTACAGCGACAACGCGGGTTTCCTCGCCTGTGGAATTCCCGCCGTGGCAATCACTTTTCTCCCAAAAGAAGAAGTTTCCTTCTATTATAAAAATCTCATGGCGGACAAAAACCTTGAAAAAGCCGTCATGAACTGCAAAATCGAGGACGGCTCAAAGAACGCGACCGACCTCTCAATCCAGCGATTCAAATATCAGGAAAAAATGCCCAAAACCTGGCGGCTCTTTCACACCGAATACGACAATTTTTTAAGCCTCACTCAGGAAAGCTATGTGCTGATGAGGAAAATTCTCGCCGCGATAGCGAATGCAAAGACGCTTGCATGAAGGTTTAAGACTTTGCCAGTGATTTTTGCTGATGCCCGTTCCAAAAGAAAGTTCTTTCACCTCTATGTCTCTAATCAGGAAATGCAGTAAACTTTCCCATACACTGTCACAGGCGACACCACTATTTACGCAATATCTACCGGATTGGTAGCGAAGAATTGTTCGAAATGCCTTGACGGACAAATGCTGTAAAAGTAACACAATCACTTCTATATCAACAAATGCCCGCCCCAACCTGCAGCAGTGGCGAAGCCAGTCGCATAGCGACCGCGCGTTAGCAAGCTGCGAAAGGGTGGCAGACGGTTGATTGGCGCAAAAAATATTTCCATATTTTTATCCATTTTCAATTTTACTTTATTGGGGTACAGTATTCTATGCGTAATTTTTTTTCATTTTTGTTATTTTTTTCAATATTATTGATTTCTAACATGACAGGACTTGCTGCTCAATCAAAATCTATTTTCTCTGTTGAGCCTGCCGGTGAAGGGGATTTTTACAATGTTACGGTTGAGCCTTCTTCAATTGATTTGGAGGCTTATATCAATCAGACTTTTGAACTGATTCGGCAGAAAAACGATAGAATCCTTGAATTTAATAATACTACGAAAAAAAATCTTTCGGATTTGAATAAAGATGCTAAAGATTCAATCGACGGCAAAAAAAATGAAATCCGCGATTTTTTGGGTTTAGAAAAGGACAAGAGTAAAGATGTTTCAGCTGCATCTCAAGAGAGAGAGCTTCATGAAATGCCTGATTCAGAAAATCCTATGCTTGCCGAAGATGAAAAAAATCTCAAAAAATCTGAAATCAAAAAAATTGAGGACGAAAATGCGGCGATTCCTCGTCGTCAAAAGTTTATAAGCTATTGCCTTGATAACTTATGTGGTTATCCTTATGTTTCGGGTGGTGCTTCTCCAAAAACTGGTTTTGATTGCTCAGGTCTCGTTCAGTATGCGGCACGGGAAAGTCTTGGAATAAAACTTCCCCGGACTGCACAGGCTATGTATAACTCTTCGACAAAAATTCCCAGTGATGAAGTTCTTCCCGGCGACTTGATTTTCTTTAATTCAGCAAGCGAGCCGAAATATCGTTCGGGCACGATAATCAGTTCTTTAAGTGAGCCTTACTGGAAAAGACATTTTTTCGGCTATGGAAAGTTCATAGAGTAGTTTTTAATGATTGACTTTAGTTTTGATGTATTATATCGCTAGGTTTACGAAATCGTTTTCGTAAATTCAGTGGAATCTGCAGGAGAATTTTTTGAAATTTTTCCACGAAGATTTTATAAAAATGACAAAAGAATGATAGAAGAAGTCCTTTTTTTGTGTTAAAATAATCTTATATTTCTTGTATAGGAGAAAACGAAATGGCTGAAGAAAACAAAGAACTTTCAGAACCACAGAAGGAAATCAACGAGCTTGTTTCAAAAGCTCAGAAAGCGCTGGAGGCTTATGCTTCCTACGATCAGGAAAAGATTGACTACATCGTCGCTAAAGCCAGTGTTGCTGCCCTTGACCACCACGGCTCTCTTGCAAAACTTGCAGTCGAAGAAACAAAACGCGGTGTTTTTGAAGATAAAGCTACAAAAAACCTTTTTGCCTGTGAATATGTCGTAAATCACATGCGTCACCTTAAAACGGTCGGCGTTGTCGAGGATGATGATGTCACTGGTATCGTAAAAATCGCTGAGCCGGTTGGCGTTGTCGCAGGTCTTACTCCTGTCACAAACCCGACTTCAACTGCGATTTTCAAGTCTCTTATCTGTCTCAAGACTCGAAATCCTATCATCTTCTCTTTCCACCCAAGCGCAATCAAGTGTTCTATCGCTGCCGCAAAGGTCGTTTATGATGCTGCCGTTGCCGCTGGCGCTCCAAAAGATTGTATTCAGTGGATTGTTGAGCCTTCTCTCGAAAAAACAAATCTTCTTATTGGTCATCCGGGAGTAGCTACAATTCTTGCAACCGGTGGTAACGCAATGGTTCGTGCCGCTTATTCTCAGGGTAAACCGGCTCTCGGCGTTGGTGCGGGCAATGTTCCTGCCTATGTCGAAAAATCTTGCGACTTGAAGCAGGCTATCAACGATATCGTTATGTCAAAGGCATTCGATAACGGCATGATTTGTGCTTCTGAGCAGGGAGCTATCATCGACAAAGAAATCTACAACGAGGCAATCAAGACTTTCAAAGAGTATCGCGCCTACATGTGTAATGATGCCGAAAAGAAAATGCTTGAGAAATACATGTTCGGCGTTGACGGAGACCCGACTGTCGCTAAACTTAATGCCGCTGTTCCTGGCATGAATCCTGTCGTTCTCGCTAAGAACGCTGGTTTTGACATCCCTGAGCGCACAAGCATCATTCTGGTTGAGTGTAAGGAAGTCGGAATCAACGAGCCTCTCACTCGTGAAAAGCTTTCTCCTGTTCTGGCAGTCCTCAAGGCTTCTTCAACAGAAGACGGTCTCAAAAAAGCAAAACAGTTCCTTGAATTCGGTGGTCTCGGTCACTCGGCTGCAATCCACACAAAGGACAAGGCTCTTGCTGAGAAATTCGGAGACCTCGTTCCTGCTATCCGCGTAATCTGGAATTCTCCGTCAACATTCGGCGGTATTGGTAATGTCTACAACGCATTCATTCCTTCTCTCACCCTGGGCTGCGGTTCTTACGGACACAACTCAACTGACGACAATGTAAGCGCAGTCAATCTTTTGAACATCAAAAAACTGGGTAGGAGACGAAATAATATGCAGTGGTTTAAAGTACCGTCAAAAATCTTCTTTGAGCGTGACTCAATCGAATATATTCATCAGATGAAGGGCGTTCACAAAGTCATCATCGTAACAGACCGCTCTATGGTTGAGCTTGGTTTCGTTGACAAAATCACTGACCAGTTGAAGCTTCGCCGCGATCCTGTTCAGTACCAGCTTTTCTGTGATGTCGAGCCGGATCCTTCAATCCAGACTGTCCGCGAAGGCGTTGAGCTTATGCGCACATTCGCTCCTGACACAATCATCGCCCTCGGCGGCGGCTCTTCAATGGACTGTGCAAAAGGTATGTGGCTCTTCTACGAGTACCCGGAAGTTGACTTCAACGACCTCAAACAGAAATTCATGGATATCCGTAAGCGTGCCTTCCGCTACCCGGACTTGGGCAAAAAGGCTCAGCTTGTTTGTATCCCGACAACTTCAGGAACTGGCTCAGAGGTTACTCCGTTCGCAGTTATCACGGACAAAGAGGAGCACAAAAAATATCCTCTCGCTGATTACTCACTCACTCCGACAATTGCTATCGTTGACCCGACATTCACTTACAGCCTGCCAAAGAAAATCGTTGCCGACACAGGTATGGATGTTCTCACCCACGCAACTGAGGCTTATGTCTCAACAATGGCAAATGACTACACGGACGGTCTCTGTATTCAGGCAATCAAGATGGTATTCAAGTACCTTGAGCGAAGCTACAACAACGGGGCAGCAGATGTTGAGGCAAAAGAGAAGATGCACAACGCTTCTTGTCTTGCAGGTATGGCTTTCGCAAATGCCTTCCTGGGCATGAACCACTCTATGGCTCACAAAATCGGCGGTGAGTTCCACGTTCCCCACGGTCGTGCAAATGCAATCCTCCTTCCTTTCACAATCCGCTACAACGGAACTCAGCCGGATAAGCTCTCTACATGGCCGAAATACAACTACTACAAGGCAGCTGAGCGCTACTGCGAGCTTGCCCGAATGCTAGGTCTCCCTGCAAAAACAGTGGAAGAGGGCGTAGAGAGCTACGCTAAGGCTTGTGGCGAGCTTGGAAAACGCCTTGGAATCGTCATGAACTTCAAGGGGCAGGGACTGGATGAAAAAGAGTATCTTGCAAATGTCGAGAAACTTGCTTACCTCGCATACGAAGACCAGTGTTCACCGGTCAACCCGCGAGTACCGCTCGTTGAGGACATGAAAAAGATTCTCACAGACGCTTACTACACAGAGGAGTTTGTGGCTAAAGAGTAATGTAAAGCAAACTCTGATTAGGGAAACTCCGTCGTCTGAATTGGTGGCGGAGTTTTTTCGTTTTTCCGTTTTCAATTTTCACTTTTTTTTCTATAATATCCCCATGACTCCATCCCAATTCAAGATTTTTTCTGATTTCCGAAGCTCTTTCCGCTCTTATTGCGATGAACTTTCTTCTGCTTACGGCGAAGACTTAAAACCCTTGCAGGTTGCAGCCCGATTAAAGGACACGCCTGAATACCCCATTGAAACCCCCGTGGTTTACAACACCGCCCTTGATGAAATCACTCAGGAAAGCGAAATCCGCCTGATTGTAATCGGCGACAACCCCGGAAAAGACGAGCAACGCTCTTACAATCAAAAGTATCTTGTGGGGCAGAGCGGAAAGATTGCCGCCGGTTTCTTTCTGAAAAATCCTGAATTTCAGACCGACTTCCGCAAAAACGCCATTATCTTGAACAAAACTCCGCTTCACACGGCGAAAACAAATCATCTCAAATATCTTCTGAAAAATGGCGGCGAGAAAATCGCAAAAATCATCTCGGAAAGCCAGATTTACATGGCGCAAAAAACGGCTCAGCTCCATAAAGATTTGTGTGCCGCGGCCAGTGAAGGCGGAATCGCGCCGGAAGTATGGCTTGTCGGCTATGCCGAGCTTAAAGGGAAGGGGCTTTTCCTTGAATACAGGGACGAGCTGAAAAAATCTTACGGCGAGAGTCAGGCTTGGGAGAAGGTTTTTGTCTTCCAGCACTTTTCCATGAACCGTTTTTCCATCGATTTGAATAATTTTATGAAAAGTCACGCTGATTTTACAATCCTGGAAGCGGCGCATGAGCTGGGGCGGATTCACAAAAACGAAATCTTTAAATAGTCTTTTTGCAATCAATGTTACGCTTTCTGTGTTATAATTTTATTCATGACTTTCTTCATCTACTCAATGATTGCTTGCGGTGTTCTCATAATGGTCACAAATATTGCTCGTTATATCCGCTTTTCATTGAGTTTGAAAATATCATGCCCTGGATTTTGTATCACCACGAGACTGCGATGAAAATCATCAACGATGTGGCAGAAAGTCAGCTGGACGCGGATTTGGTCAAAATCTTCAACACGATTCCAAAAGAAAAGCTTCTGGCCTGTGCCCCCGAAGTCCTTTTTGCATAATACTTGCATATTATTTAAATAAACGCTATTCTTTTTGCATAAATATACGGTTTTACCGAAATTTCTTGTAAATCGAGGCATATCATGGCAAAAGAGAAAGTTGTTCTTGCTTATTCTGGTGGATTGGACACAACAGTCATTATCCCCTGGCTCAAAGAAAATTATGATTATGATGTTATCGCTGTCTGTATCGATGTCGGTCAGGGCGATGACTGGGAAGCAATCAAAGGCCGCGCCCTCAAAACTGGCGCTTCTGCCTGCTATGTCGTTGACGCACGACAGGAATACATCGAAGAATACATTTGGCCGGCCCTCAAAGCCAATGCCGTCTACGAAGACGAATATCTTTTGGGCACTTCAACAGCCCGCCCTCTCATCGGAAAAATCCTCGTTGAGTACGCTCGTCAGGAAGGTGCCGTCGCAATCTGTCACGGTGCTACTGGTAAGGGAAATGACCAGGTTCGCTTTGAGCTTGCAATCAAGGCTTTTGCCCCGGACTTGCGGGTAATCGCCGCCTGGCGCGATGACAAATGGAACATGGATAGCCGCGATGCTGAGATTAAATTCCTTGAAGACCGAGGACTAGAAGTTCCAATGAAAAAGGACCAGTCTTATTCACGCGACGAGAACATCTGGCACATTTCTCACGAGGGCCTTGAGCTTGAAAAAACAGAGAACGAGCCTAACTATCCTCACATGCTCAAAAACACTGTCGTTCCAGAGAAAGCTCCTGAGGACGGCGAGTATGTTACAATCGAATGGGAAAAGGGTATCCCTGTTTCTCTCAACGGCAAAAAAATGAACGGCCTTGAGCTTATGCTTGAGCTCAACAAAATCGGCGGAAAGAACGGCGTCGGCTTGGTTGACATCTGCGAGAACCGTTGCGTCGGCATGAAATCTCGCGGCGTTTACGAGACACCGGGTGGAGCAATCCTTTATTTTGCTCACCGCATGATGGATCACATCTGCCTTGACCGCGATACCTACCACTACAAGCAGCAGGTTTCTTTGCGCCTCGCAGAACTCATCTACGACGGAAAGGTATTCACTCCTCTCTATGACGCTCTCATGGCTTTCGTTGACTCAACTCAGGAAACTGTCACTGGCTGGACAAAAGTCAAGCTGGTTAAAGGTCAGATTCGCGCTGCAGGAAGCGGCTCAAAATACAGCCTCTACAACGAAGACATTGCTTCGTTCACCACAGGCGAGCTTTACAACCACAAGGACGCTCAGGGCTTCATCACACTCTTCGGACTTCCTCTCAAAGTCCGCGCAATGATGGAGCAGAAAGTAGGCGAGGGAAGGGCAATCGCTGAAAGCAAAAACTTGAAGAAACGCCCAACTGAATAATTCGAACCGAAAATCCATCCTTGGATTTTCGGATTCGCACGAGAATTTTCTTTCAGAAAATTCTCTCCTGGCATCAAACCCGCATCCTTGCGGGCTTTTTGATGAATTTTGATTCCCTGCACATCAATAGTGCGGGGATTTTTTTTTATTTTCAATGTTTCATTTTATAAGATTTATGGTATAATAATTTTATTAATGAAAGTATTTTTTCTTATTTTAATGGGGCTTTTGCTGGCTTTTTTTCCGTTTGGCATAAAAAGCCTCTACAAAAAAAATAATCTTCTTTCTCTGCGCATGTTCAATATTTTGCTCCCCGCGGGAATTTCTATCATTTTGCATATCATTATTATTCTGACCCAGAACGAAAGGATTTCGCTTATTGCATATTCTTTTTATTTTGCGAATGCAACTTGGATATCTGCGTCTATTTTCTCTTTTTGCGTCCATTATTCAGGCGGCAGAAAAACCCGTAAATTATATAATTATTTAGTCCTGCCACTTACCATAATCGATAACATTGCGCTTTTTGCGAATATTTTTCTGCCCTTTATGTTTTCGATTTACTATATTCGCTGGGGGCACGACTTTTATCTTCGCTATCTTCCATCAGGATTTTTCTATATTCATGGCTTTTTCGGATATGCGCTTCTTGTCTCAAGTTTTTTGTTGGTCTTCCGCCACACATTAAAGGAGCCTGCTTCGTTTAGGGTAAAATATTATACATTGCTTGTTTCCTTGCTGCTTATTATCGCCTCGAATATTATTTATGTTCTGGTAAATTTTCCCCTTAATCTGTCTATTCTTGTGTATGCCGCGTGCTTTATCAGTACATATTTTGTTCTTACGAAGACTCTTCCTAAACGGCTTATTCAAAAAACGCTGGGACTTATTGCAGATAATTATCCAAATGGAATTATTTTATTCGATAATGACGAAAATTGTATTTATGTGAATTCTTTTGTAAAAAAACTTTTTAAGTGTGATGAAGACGAAATCTTGCGGCAAGATTTGATTTTTGATTTTGTCGAACAGAAAAGGTCGTCGAGCATAGAAACGGATTCGGTTTTTACGGCTGAAATGGATTTTCATTCTGATAATGAACGGCGTGTCCTTCAAATCTCCGATTTTTTTATCAGGGAAGAGAATTTTACTTTAGGGCATTATTTTTTCATCATCGATATCACTGATTCCAAAAATCAAATTCATGAAGAAAAAATGCTTAGGACTCGCGACCGGCTTACCGGGCTTTTTAATCAGGAGTATTTCTTTGAGAAAGTTGAGCATCGTCTTCAATTTGACCGCTTTACTCCTTACTATTTGATTATCACCGATATTGTGAATTTTAAATTGATTAACGACTTGCACGGAAAACCTTTCGGCGACATGATTTTATCGCGACTTGCTGACAGTATCAGGCAAAATGCTGCACCCGATGATATTTACGGCAGACTCTACAACGATCACTTTGTTATGCTGGTTCCCAAACGGCATTTTGACGAAGAAGCATATATAGAAGCTTTTAAGAACAGCGTAAAGTACATGAATAACTTCTCTTACACGATTGTCGGGCACATGGGTATCTATGAAGTTGACGACCTTTCTCTCCCTGTTTCGGTAATGTGTGACCGTGCTTTTCTTGCTCTTCGTACTATTAAGAATGACTACAAAACATCCTGTGCTTACTATGACGATAAACTTCGCCTTGAAGTACTTAAAATGCAGATGTTGATGAATGAACTTCCTCTGGCGTTGAAAGCAGGACAGGTGCAGATGTATCTTCAGCCTCAAGTTACCAAAGATGGCAGAACAATGGGGGCGGAAGCGCTTGTTCGTTGGCATCATCCAAGCCGAGGTGTGATTCCACCGGCGGAATTTATTCAAATTATCGAAAAAATTAATATCATTTCCGATGTGGATCGCTATATTTGGGATTGTGCTTGCCGTAAACTTGCAGAATGGAAGAAAATAGGGCGAACGGATCTTACAATTTCTGTGAATATTTCAGCAAAAGATTTCTTTATGTTGGACTTGTACGGGACTTTCACTGAATTGGTAAAAAAATATGATATTTCGCCGGCAAATCTTAATCTGGAAATCACCGAGACGGCATTTATCATGGATTTGGAAAAACAGATGTCTCTTTTGGATCGGCTGAGAAAAGCTGGATTTATCATTGAAATGGACGATTTTGGAAGCGGATACTCTTCTCTCAATATGCTCAAGGATATTTGCGTGGATGTCCTTAAAATCGATATGGTTTTCCTGCAAAAGTCAAAAAATGACGAAAAAAGCCATTTAATTCTTGAGAAGATTATTCAGCTTGCAAAAGATTTAGGCATGAAAGTCGTTACCGAGGGCGTTGAATCACTGCATCAGGTGGATTTTCTCTCAAAAGCCGGCTGCGATCTCTTCCAGGGATTCTATTTCTCCCGCCCGATTCCAGTTGCAGATTTTGAAGAAAAATACTTAAAATAAAATAAGGAATAGAATATGAACGAGACTACTACTTCAGAACTTACATCTGCTGACCTCGAAAACGCGCTCAAGGAAATGTGCGCTCTTCTCTCACAAAGCAAGGATTCTTCATTTATATATGATTTTTTCGGCTGTCTCTTTACGCCCGCAGAACTGAATGACTTTGCAAAACGCTGGCTCTTGGTCCGTGAAATCGACAAGGGCACGACTCAGCGGGAAATCGCAAAAAAATTCCATATCTCTCTCTGCAAAATCACCCGCGGTTCCCGTGAGCTTAAAAAAAGCGACTCCGCCTTCCGCAAACTTCTGGACTACGCCGATTCTTTATAATGAGACGCAGATGCACACAGATGAAGGCGGATAGTAGTATAAAAAAATAATCTGCGTGTATCCGCGTCAAAATTCACATTGAAGAAAGACTCTTAATTCACTATAATAGACCTCAAATTTTTTACGAGATTTTACGAGGTCTGTGTATATGCACGCTATTGAATTGGAAAAAGCTTACAATCCTAAAGATTTTGAAGACCGCATTTACGGTCAGTGGGTGGAGAAGGGCTACTTCAAGCCTTCAAGCGATGAGTCTTCACCCGTCCACAATCAGCGAAAATCAACAAATATCAAATATACTGTCGTCATTCCGCCGCCAAATGTCACTGGCGTCCTTCACATGGGGCACGGCCTCAACAACACTTTGCAGGACATCGTAGTCCGCTATCACCGCATGAAGGGCGATGATACTCTCTGGATTCCGGGAACTGACCACGCGGGAATTGCAACCCAGAATGTCGTTGAGCGCGCCCTCAAAAAAGAAGGAAAGACCCGAAACGACCTTGGCCGTGAAAAGTTCATTGAACGCACTTGGGAAGTCACCCATGACCACCACGACACAATCGTAAAACAGCAGAAAAAACTTGGAAACTCAGTAGACTGGGGCCGCGAGCGGTTCACTTACGACGAGGGGCTTTCAAAGGCTGTCCGCGATGTTTTCGTCACTCTCTATGAGCGCGGACTTATGTACAAAGGACAGCGTCTTGTAAACTGGTGTCCGCGTTGCGGAACCGCCCTTGCCGACGATGAAGTTGACCATGTTGACACTCAGGGCGCAATGTACCACCTCTACTACGAATATGCTGACGGAAGCGGCAAAATCGAAGTTGCCACAACCCGACCTGAAACTTTCTTTGGTGACACGGCCGTTGCGGTAAATCCTGATGATGAGCGATACAAGGGCCTGGTTGGCAAAATGCTCAAACTTCCACTCACCGGTAAAGAAATCCCCATTATCGCCGACAGCTATGTTGATAAAGAATTCGGAACCGGTATGGTAAAAATCACACCTGCACATGACCCAAACGACTGGGAAGTGGGCTTGCGTCACAACCTTGAAGTTATCAATCTTTTGAACCCGGACGGCACATTGAACGAAAATGTTCCCGAAAAATACCGTGGACTTACCTGCGAGAAAGCCCGCAAACTTGTAATCGAGGATTTGACCGAAGCAGGCCTTTTTAAGGGCGAGGAAAAAATGACTCACTCTGTAGGCCACTGCTACCGCTGTAAAACCGTTGTGGAGCCGTATTTAAGCTATCAGTGGTTCGTCAAAATGAAGCCGCTGGCAGAAAAGGCCTTGAAAGCGTGGCGTGACGGAGAAATCGTCTTCTACCCGCGAAAATGGGAAAACACATACACTCACTGGATGGAAAATATCCGCGACTGGTGCGTAAGCCGCCAGATTTGGTGGGGTCACAGAATCCCTGCCTGGTACTGCGAGTGCGGCGAAACGATTGTTTCCCGCGAGGATGTTACAAAATGTCCGAAATGCGGCAGCACGAACGTAAAGCAGGATCCTGATGTGTTGGATACATGGTTTTCTTCTTGGCTTTGGCCTTTCTCTACCCTGGGCTGGCCTGAAAACACAGCTGACTTGCAGAAATTCTACCCGACTACAGCCCTTGTTACGGCTTACGACATCATTTTCTTCTGGGTAAGCCGCATGATTATGGCAGGCCTTGAATTCACAGGCAAGGCTCCTTTCCACGACATTTACATCCATGGTCTCGTCCGCGACAAGCAGGGACGCAAAATGTCAAAATCCCTGGGAAACGGAATCGACCCGCTGGAAGTTATCGAGCAGTACGGCTCTGACGCCCTTAAATTCACCCTTTCATACCTTGCGGCTCAGGGACAGGATGTTCTTGTTGACAATGACTCATTCAAAATGGGAAGCCGTTTCTGTAATAAAGTATGGAATGCAAGCCGCTACATTCTTGGAAATCTTGAGGGAAGAAATCTTGTTCCTGTAAAGGACAGCGACCTTAACGAACTTGACAAGTGGATTTTCACAGCCCTCAACAATGCGGCAAAAAATGCCCGCGATGCCCTTGACTCATACCGCTACAACGACGCCGCAAGCACTGTCTATGAATATTTCTGGAACAATTTCTGTGACTGGTATGTAGAGGCAACAAAACTCTCATTCTGGCACGGCGACGACCACGAAAAAGACCGAGCTGTCTCAGTCCTTTTGAATGTTCTTGAAGAGTCATTGCGCCTCCTGCATCCCTTTATTCCTTTCGTTACCGAAGAGATTTACTCAAAATTGCCTCTGGCAGAAATCATCGAAAACCGAAAGAAGGCCGGTGAGCAGAAAATCATGTCTAACGAGACATATTCTGACCTTCTTGTCACCGCTCCCTATCCAGACTTCAGCGAAAGCAGGGCTGACCAGAAAATCATCACCCGCTTTGCTGTCCTGCAGGATTTGATTCGCTCTGTCCGAGGATTGCGTAACGAGTGCGGCGTAAATCCTGCTGATAAAATCAATCTTGCTGTCTTAATCGAAAAAGGCTCTGCTGCGGAGGTCTGCCGAGAAAAGGTTGACATGATTCAGCTTCTGGCAGGCCTTTCAAAGGTTGAGTTCGTCGAGTCAAAACCAGGTAAGTCAATCGGAACTGTGGGAACTGGCTTTGAGGCCTTCATCATTCTTGACGAGAACATCAACAAAGACCAGCTTCTTCTCCACTTCCAGAAAGATTTGGAAAAGGACAAGAAAGATGCCGAGCGAACCGAAGCCAAGTTGAACGGAAAATTCGCCGAACATGCCCCGGCTGAAGTCGTTCAGGCTGAGCGGGACAAACTGGCCGAAACCAAGCGCCGCATCGAAAAACTGGGTACATATATCGAGGCTTTAAAATAAATGGAAAGTTGAAAACGGAAAACTGAAAACTTGGGGCGAGTCTCGGTGAAGACTATGCCAGAAGTGCAAGTGATTTACCGGGGATGTTAAGGGGCTTGCCCCTTAGGAGAGGGGGTAGGCGTAAATGAGGAGCGAAAACGACGAATTGAAGCCGAGGGGGAGACTTCCCCTACCCAAATTTTCAACTTTCAACTTTCAATTTTCAGTTTGACAGGAGGAGTGTATGGCTTATAAGTATGAGATGAAGACCGAAAAACCTGAGCAGATGGACAAGGAACACATGCAGCAGCTCAAGCATATAATCCTTGCGCCTTACATGCAGCTTTCAACCGGTTTAATCGGGAAAAGCCGTCATGCGGGCGGAAATATGTTCCGTCATCAGATTGATACGCTGGGAATTCTCATCGACTATGGCTATATCGACTCTGTTTTGCTTAAAGCATCCCTGGTTCACGACACCGTTGAGGATATTCCTGATTTTGACCGTAATGAGATTATCAACGCGGATTCAGAGGGAAAGGAAGTTCTTGACCTGGTGCTTGAAGTGACTAGGCGGGAAGACGAGGACAAGAGGCAGTTCCTTCGCCGTATCATCAACAACGGAAGCCAGAAGGCAAAAATCCTCAAATGCGCTGACCGAATCTCAAATATGATTTCCTTGGGCTTTGTCACTGACCCAAAATTCATCGAGCGATACTGTGACGAGACCGAATTTTTCCTTCTTCCTATGGCTCTTGAAATCGACTACAATATGTATCACGAGCTCATTGACCTTATCCGAACGCGGCGGCGCTATCTTGAAGACGGCGGATATTTCGACAACCGCCACAAAGACTCTTCCAGCGACAAAAAATAATTCATTCTTCTAAAAATTTGCCAAATTTCTCTTCCTGTGCGATAATTTCTTCTATATGAAATTTACAAAACGCACGCTTCCAAAAAATCTTCCCCTTTTGCTCAAAGAGCGGGACTCACAGTGTCCTAATGTTTATCTTCAGGCTTCAAAGGATAAGGACGGAGTCTTTCAATATTACACTTACCAGAATTTCTATGAATCGGTGATTGCTTTTGCCCATGCCCTGCGCTCAATCGGCGTAAAGAGGGGAGACAATATCGCCCTTATGAGTGACAACCGCCGGGAGTGGTTCATTACGGACTACGCTATTCTTTGTCTCGGAGCGGCTGATGTTCCCCGCGGCTGTGACTCTATGGGAACGGAAATGCGTTTCATCACGAGTTATGCTGACTGTGCTTTCGGATTTTTTGAAAATGAGCGGCAGCTTTGTAAAATCCTTGAAAAACGGGAAGAAGTTCCTCTTTTAAAAACCGTAATTCTCTTTGACAAAATGAGCGAGGAGAATGAAAATCGCGCGAAGGATGCGGGGCTTTCCCTCTATTACTTTGATGACTTGCTTGAAAATGGGCGGAAAATCGTCTCCGAAAATCCCGACGAAAAGAAAAAAGAAATCGAAGACGAAATGGAAAAGACCAATCCCGACGATGTGGCGACCATGATTTTTACATCGGGAACGACGGGCACTCCCAAGGGCGTAATGCTTACCCATAACAATTACATTTCCCAGCTTTCGGTGATTCATGACTTCATCAATTGTAAGGAAGGCGACTGGTGGATGACAATTCTTCCGGTCTGGCATGTCTTTGAGCGTCTTATTCAGTATGTGGCGGTTCACATGAAGTGCGGACTGGCCTATTCAAAACCTGCAGCCCCTATTCTCCTTCCGGACATGGCTGCTATCCGGCCCCAGTGGATTTGCGGCGTTCCCCGCTTGTGGGAGGCTCTGGCTTCTGGCGTAAACCGTGCCATGAAAAAGACCGGCGGCATCACCCTCAAATTGTTCACTTTCTTCATAAAAGTTGGCTCAGCCTATGCTCTCATGCGGGATTATGTTTTCGGAAATCTGCCACAAATCAAGGTGAAAAAAAGATGTCGGCTTCTTGATTCGGTTATAGGCTTTATCCCCTGGATTTTGCTTTGGCCGCTTCACAAGCTGGGAGACGCTTTGGTCTTTAAGAAAATCCGCTCTAAGTTCGGCGGTCGCATTTCAATCGCAATTTCTGGCGGTGGTGCCCTTCAAAAGGATGTGGATAATTTCTACCGTGCCATTGGCTTGAATCTTCTTGAAGGCTACGGCATGAGTGAGACGGCTCCTGTCGTTTCTTTCCGTGATTACCGTCATCCCCGTCCGGGCGTTGTGGGCGTGGTTTTCCCCACATTTGAGCTCAGGATTGTGGAAGAAGAACATGGCGTGATTAAGAGCATGGATCATATCGGGCCTGGAAAGCAGGGCTTGATTGTTGTTCGTTCTCCTCAAGTCATGAAGGGCTATTACAAGCGGCCTGATTTGACCGAAAAAGTCCTTGATAAAGACGGATGGCTTAATACCGGCGACCTTGGAATCATGACCCACGACAACGAAATCAAGATTACGGGGCGGGCAAAAGATACAATAGTTCTCCTTGACGGCGAGAATATTGAACCCAGCGTGATTGAGGGTGCTCTTTTGGCAAGCGACTTTATCGAGAGCGTCATGGTGGTCGGGCAGGACAAAAAATACCTTGGTGCCCTCATCGTGCCCAGTAAGGATGCTCTTCTTTCTTATGCTGCTGAAAATGGAATTCCCTGTGATGATTACGAGGCTCTTTTAAAAGAAGAGAAAATTCACTCGCTTTTTGAAAAGATTATCGGGGAAATCATCACCAGCGCCAACGGATTCAGGCTTTGCGAGAAGATTTACAAATTCACCCTGATTCCAAAATCATTTGAGGCAGGCGTTGAGCTTTCAGCGAAACTTGAGATGATGCGCTACAAAATCGCGGAGATTTACAAGAATGAAATAAATTCGCTTTTTGAGTAATGGGCGCGAAGGGGAAGACTTTCCCCTTAAATAATATAGACTATTTTTAGAAAATTTATTATCTTAATACTAACAAATTTGAATCTTTATTTTTAGGAGATAAAAAATGGCAGTAAAAGTTGCTATTAACGGTTTTGGCCGTATTGGTCGATTGGCATTCCGCCAGATGTTCGGTGCAGATGGTTACGAGGTTGTCGCTATCAACGATTTGACAAGCCCAAAAATGCTCGCTCACCTCTAAAAGTATGATACAGCTCAGGGTGGATCCGCTGGCCGCATCGGTGAAGGAAAACCCACAGT
>ODAI010503115.1_pt1 | contig 19792 bp, 9 predicted proteins | sample 1539321 | NCBI WGS metagenome assembly ODAI01 (sample SAMN02144231, study PRJEB22623) | gut metagenome | biome: sheep rumen | host: Ovis aries | place: New Zealand
ACCGATGAGAAGGCTATCCGCGAAGAGTACTCGCAGTTTGATGCTATCCTCATCACCGATGATCCTAGCACGAATACGGTTGTTAAAACCGGAGATGACTACAAGACCAAGGGCTATGTGAATGCCTTCGGTACAATGGTGGATGTTCGTCCGATATTTACGATGGAGGCTTACGTGAGTGCGCTGAAGAACTGGGGTTCCAAAGGTATAAAAGGAAGCCCTGAATCTCCTAATCCGCGTCAGTATGAGATGCGTCTGGAATGTAAAGACCACGAGATATATAAATCAGGTCTGCCGGATCCGGAGGATGGAACGAACGTTTGGGAAGAAGTGATTGACGGCGAGACCTTCCGCCATGTGATCTTAGTCGATTCCACGAAGGGCGTATATAAAGGTGTGGCGTACAATGCACAGACGGCAGGTAAAGAGAAACCGGCATTGCAAGGCTTTACAGGCGAAGCAGCCGGCAGTCTGTTAGGTCTCGGACGTATATCGAATGGCTCACTGCAAGCGGCTATCGAGCGTCAGGAAGAGCCCGCAGCACGTCTGCTCGTAATGGGTATCAACGCCAAGGCACTCCAGCCGACCTGCGCCCTGACGAATGAAGGAAAAGCAGTGATCAAGAACATCCTGGTTTACCTCCTCAAGACTAATATGGAAGAGGTGGACGACTGCTCGAACTACTTCACGGGAGGTGCAAGCGGTACCGATACTGATTGGAATAAAGCGTCCAACTGGTCGAAGAATGCCCTTCCGTCCAGCGAGGCGAAAGTGCGTATTCTGGCGCCGTGTGTGGTAAAGAACGGAAATACCTTCCATGTTGCACAAGTAGATATTGCTACGAGCGGAACAAGTAGTTTAAAGGGCAGCGGTGCGGCTAATGGTGACCTGACTATTGAAGCTGGCGGCGCGCTGATAGTAGCAGGCAAGATCCGCCGCGCGAAGGCTCCGAACTTCGGCGTGGAGAATCTGATGCCGATGGATGATCCGTCGAAACTGATCATCAATACCGGCAGCACGGCACAAGCGGCATTGATCTTCGATAACGACGATGCAGAAACCCAGGCTACGGTGAAGCTGTATAGCCTTGGACGCAAGCCGAGCAGTTACCAATACCAGTACTTCGCAGTGCCGATGGAGGTAGTTCCGGTTAATCCGGCATTCGCCAACGAGAGACACGGCGGAACGGGCATCTATACCTACGTATATAGCGAGGCTACGTCCGGCTGGACCCGCCGCAGATACTACGACGATCTGTTCGCATTCGAGGGTCTGGGTATCACAACGAAGTCCACAGGTGCGATGGAGTACACCATGACCGGAAACCTGGCTTCGACGGCTACGAAAGAGATCACTCTGACGCATGCCGACAAAGGTCTGAACCTCATCGGTAACAGTTGGATGGCACCGATCCAGATTGGTGCACTGGCTGAAGATAACACGGATGCCAATATCACCAAGACGGTATATATCTACTGTGCGGGTCGCGATGCGGAAGGAGGTGCTGTTGTATCCTCCGATGATACTGAGACCCCGGGTCAGTGGCTGGCCGTACCGTTCGAAGCTGCCAAATTTGCCACATGGAAAGACGCAGGTAAACTGAGTGTCATTCCGGCTATGCAGGCATTCGAGATTAAGGTTTCCGCTGAGGCTACGCTGACCTTGGATTACAAGAAAGTCGTTCGTGGAAGTACGAATGACTTGAACGCCAAACTGCGTGCTCCGGGTCGTCGCATGGCCGCCAATGAGGTGACGATGACGAATATCCGCGTAGCGGACAGCAAGACGCATACTGACCTCAGCTTGTTCGAGGGCGACCGCTTCAGCGAGGCGTTCGATAACGGATGGGAAGCAGAGTACATGAATGGTGACGGCCGCTCGGCGAAACTGTATGCCGAGACCGAGACAGGCAAGATGGCGGTTGTGGCGATGGAGGATTACGAGGGTACGTTAGTAGGCTTCACGCCGGGTAAGGAGACGGAATATACGTTCAGCTTCATGGGCGAGAACAACGGCTATTACCTCAACGATATCAAACTCAAGAACTCCGTCCGCATCAGCGAAGGCGAGACATACACCTTCACCTACGAGGACGGCGACGATGCCAACCGCTTCTATATCAGCCGCACGGCAATCAATGCACCGGAAGTGGCCACAGGTATGGAGAATCTGGATGCTGCTGCTCCGAGAGTACAGAAAATCATTTATAACGACAAGTTGTATATCATCCGAGGAGGAAGATTGTATGACGCAACAGGAAAGGTAGTTAAGTAATGGTTGAATGAATTAATGAATGAAAGAATTAATGAGTGAAAGAATTAAAGAGGAAAGAATTATGAAAAACGTTATGAAAACGATCTTGCGTAATACAAAATTAGTGATGATCCTGGCTTTCCTGCCGGCGCTGTTGAGCGCCGTGCAGGCGCAAGCCGTGGATTATAAGAACAGTTATAAGCCTACGGTTGCCAACAGTTATCCGTCCGTCGTGAGCGGACAGGCAGTAGCACCCTCAGCGAGCTTCCAATCGACGAGCGCCTATTCCTCCCAATGGGCAGAGGAAAGCACCACGCCGATGCTCAATAGCGACGGTACGGTCAACGACGGAGCCTATATGGGTGGCCTCCGACGCCCGGGAAGAGTCCGTCGTGATGGTGAGATTAACAACCCGGATGACCCGGATGATCCGAACAAAGAAAGTGACGATGGAAACTCCCCCCTCGGCGATGCGGTGCTGCCGCTGATGCTGCTCCTTTGCGCGTACGCGGTATATAAGGTTCGTGCGCGCAAAGAGGCATAAAGGACGGATAAGAACTGAAAAGTGCAGGTTTGAGAGACAATCTGCACTTTTTATTTGCATATTCGGATTTTTTATCGTACCTTTGCACCGGAAATTGAAAAAAGTACACGATGCTAAAAGATAAAATTGCATATATAGTGGCATTAATCGCAGAATTTGCCAAGCGATTTGGAATTACTGATGCGGAAGCGGCACAATACATGAATCGTTATCATGCAACAGAGTTGTGTGACAAGCATTATGGCATTATGCATACGCTAAGTTTTGCCGAAAATGTGGACAATATAGCTACTTACTGCCGTCGCCAAGGAGGAAACCTATGATTACACTCTATCACGGAACTAATGAACCGTTTGACACTATCGACTTACAAAAATCGAAGCGTTATAAGGATTTCAATCGCGCATTCTACTTGTCAAAAGAACAATCACAGGCATTAGAGATGGCGAATAATAAAGTGGATTTTTTAGGAGGAGAACCTATCGTCTATGCGTATGAGTTTGACGAGCAAAGGCTGCAAGAAGGAGATCTGAAGGTGAAGATATTTCCGCATTATAGTGAAGAATGGGCTGAGTTTATATGGAGGAACAGAGATGAAAATCAGGATTTTACACACGACTATGACATTGTGTATGGTCCCATCGCTAATGATACTATAGGATTGCAACTCCGTGAGTTTAAAAGAAAGCATCATGGGAGCATCCGTTCGTTCCTCAAGGGGATCAAGTTCATTAAGGGTGAGACTTTCCAATATGCTTTTTGTAGCGAGAAAGCAATCAAACTTCTTAAACGCATATGATTAACATAACGCCACAAGATATTCAATTTATGATAGAGGATATTACCTCTGATTTGGTATGCATGCTCGTAGAGAAAGAGCACTATTCCATCGAACAGGCCATAGATGTAGTATATAAGTCCAAGACATACGAGGCACTCACTCGTCCTGAGACCGGACTATACAGCCAGAGTTCCGGCTATGTTTATGAATACCTTTTGCAAGAAATTCGCGTCTCCCACCTCTCCCGCCACAAAGAGGCGTAAAGAGAGCTAAAGTGTGACAAATTGACGAAAAGAGTGCAAAATTTGATAGATTTGCACTTTTTTCGTATAAAATGTTGCACGTATAAAAAAAAAGCAGTACCTTTGTCGTGTATTTCATAGAAATACCGTTTGGGACTCCCAATAATTTCGCAAATTTATTCATAAGTCCAAGACCAAACGCACACTAATCATCCCTCGGTTTTTTAACCGTACCGGGTGTTATTGGTGTACTTTGGTCTTTGACATATTGGATTTACCGCTCGCGGACAATAGAACGCAAGCACTCCGTTAGCTTGCTCCGGGAACCCCAATTTAATAAAAAATGCATTTTTAGGCTCAAAAACTTGCACATGTCGAAAATTTGTTGTACTTTTGCGTCGCAAAACGCAAAACACACAAGAAAGAATATGGAAGCAGCAGTAAGACAGACTAACGATTGGAGCGCGAATATTAATGAATGTTCGCTGATTGATCCTGATTGGAGAAGCAAACCTAGATATTCTGAAGACGAGTTCTGGAATATGGCATATACTGATTTAGGCAGACGCTATGGGCTGAATGACATTCGGGATGCAGTGCAATGAGTAGAGAGATACAATATTTAGAACAGGCAAAGGAGGATATTGAGTTACTCAATGATTATATAGAAAACCAATGTCATGCTCCGTTGACAGCGCTTCGATATATTGATGGTCTAAGGGGGCGTATTCAGTGGCTGCGCAACAATGCTGAACTTTTTCCTGTTGTGCCGGAATTGTCCTTTTCAATGGGCTACCCAATTAGAAGATTAAATTACGAAAAGATGGCTGTGCTATACTCGATTGATGAGGAAGTAGTGAATATCCATCGCATAATGCCTCAAAGCATGATAATTTACTAACATCCAAATCATATACATTTATTTTTAAGCGGTAAATCCAATATTAACGGAGTTACCGCTTTTTTTGTGCGTGGTAACCCAATTAAAAAAGCACATATGAATACTAACATAGTAAATAACTAATCTAAAAACATAATACACAATGAAAAAACATTTATTACTTAATCAGTCATTTGGGACGGTAGGTAGCCCAAATCAGACTGGCAAGACACTAACGCCGAGCGAGTTCGCAGAGCAGAACTCCTCAAAGCCGAGACGACCGAGAGGCGAAAAAGAGCAATTGAGTCCGAGTTGCCTCTTACTTGCCTCTTACTTGCCTCTTACTTGCCCCTTATATCTCCGTCGCGTGGCGATGATTTTGTGCGTTTTAATCCTCTCCATCGGACAGATGTGGGGAGAAACAATTACAATAACGCCGGAATTAGTGACAAATTGTACTGTAACATATGAGTATACTGCAGGAAGTGGCACTTCTATAAAAGATAAAGAATTGTGGGTGGAAGTGCCGAACTCTACTGTCTCGGGACAGGTTTTCATAATGGGAAGTGACAATAAAGCTGATAGGTTTGCATATATCTATAAAACAAATGGTTCTGTCAAAGATACAGAGCGTAAAATCGCGATGCAAAAGGATACGTACCCCGACCCATTACTTTTTACGAGTGGAGATATTAAAACAAGTGGTGGAAGATATTATTTGGTATTTAGTACATCAGATGATTTTAAATATTCGAAGGTAAAATTTGCTCTTGTATCCACGACAAAAATATCAACATCAAATTTTTACCAACTATATGCATCTTCTGAAAAGACTGCAGCTCAATTAATAGCTGCCGCATCATTGCCTTCATATATCGATATGAATGCAAACGCGGTATTGAGTAATAACGGTTGCTCATCTTCTGTTACTACTCCTCATGATTTTAGTAGTATAAGCAGTGGAACAACCTACTATCGCCTGAAACCCAATAGTAGTACAATAACACTTTATGCGCTAGCCAATGTAAAATCCATACGTTTATACGGAAATGGCAAAGGTGGAGGACGTACTGTAACGGTAGGAGTTACAAAGATTTCTGGTTCTGGTTCTGCTATGACCGTATCATCGCTATCAATGTCTAATGCAGAGAAAGCAGTTGCAGAATATACAACAGGGAACTTAACTTCTCTAGCAGGATATGACGCAAATACATATTATAACTATACGTTTACAATTCCTTCCAATGATTCTCACCTTTGGGGTATATATGTAGAAGCCGGAGCAGCGACAACTTATACCGTAACTTATAATGCCAATGGCGGTAGCGTAGATCCGACAAGTGCGACGCAGGCTTCAGCAGGGGCTTCGGTGACATTACCAACTCCTATTAAAACAGGTTATAGGTGTACGGGCTGGTACACAGAAAGTTCAGGAGGAACGAAAAAAGGCAATTATGGCGAGTCGTACACTCCAACAGCCAACGAGACTCTCTATGCTCAATGGGCCGTTAACTGGAAATTCATGTATAACGGAGACTCTTACGCCGAGCATACTTTTAATAGTAGTTATCAATGGACTCAAGAATTGGGCGGCAATACCACATATTGGTTCCGCCTGTCAGATGGTGGTTCTACGGTCTATCGTGTAGGTGCAGCGAGTACAATGACATCCGCGAGCTGTACCGACTGGAACATGAACAAAAACGCTTCTACCGATTGCGGTATAACAACAACAGCAGCGGGAAATTATACATTTACCATTGACGATAGTGATCCAGCAAATAAAGTCATAGTAGATGTAACCTATCCATCGAGTGTAGCTATTACTGTGAACTTGAATGGTCATGGCGGAGATAACTACACGTGGTATGCTCCAACAGGAGGAGTCATCCCTGCATTGGCAGATCCATCGGCAACCGGCTATAAGTTCCGAGGATGGTACACGGACGCTAGTTGTACCGCAGGTAACGAATGGAATTGGAGTACAACGGTAAACTCGGCAATGACACTCTATGCCAAGTGGGATAATTGCTATATCTACTATGGTGATAACTTAAGTGGCGGTTTTTCTGATCATGACATGACAGAAAGTGCAGACGGGAATTATTGGTACTGGAAAGTAATATCATGGAATGCGAATCGATATTTTAAAATTAAACACGATAACATAACGTATGATTTAGATAGTAACCATCCTTATTTCTATTGCACAGATATAAATACGAATAGTTCTGCTAATTCTTGGACTGGTACTGAGTATAAAAATTGCGCAGTCTATTATGATGGAGGAGGGGATTATTATGTGATAGTATTTGTGCCCAATACAGGGGTTAATACTACCGACTATCCTAAGATTTGCGCAAGTACGTTCCTACCGGAGAGTAGTTATGCAGTAACAGCTGGGCGCAAGATATATTTCGATAATAGTTCTGTCGATTGGACGTTGCCTCATTACCGTATAGGCCACAAATGTTACACCAGTCAAATAGATATGACAAAGGTGAAAGGCACAGCCAACCTTTATGAATGCACGACAACGGCGTTCAGTGATTACAATGCATTCCATATTGCGGATAATAAAGCATGGACAGGCGATCATAACATCTATGCGGTTCGACCGGGTAGTTATGATATTGATAACTGCTTGGCATTCCAGAAATATGCGATAGATGGAGATTTTACTCTCACTCCGACAACTTCATCAGGGACTAATCCTACATACTATGATGCCACTAAGACTTCCGGTATGAAGACCGACCGCGTGACGATCAGTCCGTACGAGAACGGTACGATTACGGTTAATTATGTCAATACGTCCAATAGTGCAGCTACGCTGACAAGCGGCTCTGCCGACTTGGCACACACGGTAATCCTGACCTCAATTACCGCTGTGCCGAATACTGGTTATGAGATAGATGATGCAATTACTATCAACGGGGATCCTTATAGTGCGAACTATGTAGTAACCGGTCCGACGACCATTGCTGCATCGTTCAAAAAGAGCAACTACACCATTACCCATAACTCTGCCACAAATGGTACATATACCATCAGCGTTGCGGGCAGTAGTGCGGTAAGTACCAATACAACAGCCAACTACGGGCAGACGATTACCTTGGCTGCCAGTCCAAGTACGGGTTATGCGCTGAGCGGTTGGACCGTCACCAAAGCGGGTGGCGGAACGGTGACGGTAACCAGTAACCAGTTTACCATGCCCGCCGAGGCAGTCACAGTAACGGCAACCTTTGCTCCTATAGATTATACGGTTACAAAGACGTTGACAAATTGTGCGGTTAAGGGTGGAGAACCGGCAATTCCGGCTACGATGAATTATGGCGGTGATTTGTCCACAACCATTGAAGCAACTACGGGATTTGTTTTGCCCAGCACGATTACGGTTACCGGTGTCGAAAGTTATACATGGGATAAGTCCACCGGTGCCTTGACACTGACAGATGTAACCGGTAATGTGTCTGTTTCCATCGTTGCTACGGCTGCGGCAAGTCAAACCGCATTAGTGATAAACACACTTTATGAGGTGCCGGATATGATTCCTTCTGGCGCAAGTCTGACAAGTGATGACAAATTCTTCGACGGATTGTCTGCTAATACCAAGTTTGAACTGATTGGCTCCGGCTCCGATGAGACAACTCCGAAAGTTAATAACAGTTCATCCAATGATAAAACTATTGACGGCATTACGTTTGATGACGGATCAATGTGGTTTAAGGGGGAAGCAAGTCTAACCAGCAATATCCCGACTACATATGGTCTCTCGTTCATTGTTCCGGAAGGCGGAGGTAAATTATATCTCTACTTTAGTACTGCAAACACCAATATAAAATTAGCTAAGGCCGGTTCTGCTGGATCCACGCCGACACTAACAGATGGCTATGCAGCAGAAGATGTTACGGCAGGAACATATTACCTGTATGGAACAAATACTTCCGGAAATTATCGTTTCTACGGATTGAAACTCTGCTCCACCTATAGCGTTTCTATCACCCCGACCAATGTAACGAAAGAAACGGGTGCTACAGGTACGGGAGCAGCTATACATGGAAGAGCCTATGAGGCAACCTTTACTGCCAATACGGGCTTTGCTCTACCGGACGATGCAACGGTAACTATTGGCGGTGTGGAGCAGACGAAAGGTACCGGTTACACATGGACTGTGAGCAGCGGTACCGGTACACTGACCGTTCCGGCAGAGAAGGTGACGGGGGCAATTGTAGTAACCATAAGCGGGGAAACTCCATCCGGCTATACCGTTACCTACAATTACAACGGTGCAACAGGCGGAAATGGAACGGCAAACGCAACCGGTGCTTCTGTAACCTTGCCGACTCCGACCAAGAGCGGATACACGTTCGACGGATGGTACACCTCCGGCGGTACAAAGGCCGGTGTCGGAGGCGCTACTTACAACCCGACAGCGGATATTACGCTGTACGCACAGTGGCGTGAGAACTGCGTAGGCACTGCAACCACGTTGAAGGATATTAACTTCAAGGATGCTGCATGGTCTGACAAGACTTTCAATCAGGGAAATACAAATGATGAGGATGAAATCAACGGGGTCTATTTCTGGGCTAAGAGCGATAATGCCTCCAAGCAATTTAGCTTGACGGATAATACCACCAAAGGTTTGACTTTCCCAGATAACAATATATCTTCGGGAAACTATTATTTCTGTATTCCTATTACGGGCATCAATAGTAGCAACAAGCAGATTACCATTACTTTAAAACATGGTTATGATAAGGGCAAAGCGCAATTTAAGTATGTGTATGTAGATGGTCGTACTGAATATGTAGCAGGTAATACCAATAGTTCTGGAGGAACGGCCCAATCAGATACAAACAATTCAGATACAGAGATTACTTTCACACTGAGTTCATTGAAAAACAATGCCGGTCATTTGATGATAGGTCGTAGTAGTTCTTCTTACACAAATATCTATGGTGTGACAGTAACCACTCCGGGTGCGGCAGGCACATGCTACTACGTGACCTACAACGGTAATGGTGCTACGGGCGGTTACACGACTGATGAAGCGGCATACGCGAGCGGAGATGAAGCAACCGCAGCTACGAACAGTTTCACCAAGACGGGATATACGTTTGGCGGCTGGGCTACATCCCAAGCGAATGCCGACGCAGGTACAAAAACCTACGATGCAGGCGATAAAATAGCTATATCCGACAATACAACGCTCTATGCTATCTGGCAGGTAGCAGGTTACACCTTGGCATGGAACAGCAACGGCGGCAGTGCTTTGTCGGGCACTTACAGTAGCGGCAGTTTCGCTGACGGAGCGACTATCACCGCTCCGAACGATCCGACGCGGGCTAACTATACGTTCGATAGTTGGAACACCGCACGCGACGGCACGGGCAATGCATACACCGGCACCATGCCGGCAGCCAACACTACCTATTATGCGGTATGGAAGAACACGCTGACCCTGAAGAAGGGTTCGCAAGGCTCGGAGAGTGACAAGTCGCCGACGGTATTCTTAGACGGCAGCAGTCTGAATGGTTTCAGTGCCCATAAGGCAGCAGGTTATACGTTGCAGGGTTATTACACCGCAGCAACCGGTGGCACGAAAGTGCTGAACGCGGACGGTTCGTTCGCGGCATCGAACATAGCACGGTTTGTGACGAGTGGCAAGTGGAGCCGTACGACGGGTGATACAATCTTAGTGGCACAGTGGGAGAGTTCGTACCTGCTGAAATGGAACTTGCAACTGAACAAGGCAGAAGATGCCATCAGCACCACAAGCAAGGAGAGTGCCACGGCACGTATCACCACGGCATCTATGACCAATCTGACCAACAATGGCGGGCTGACTATCACGAGCAGTAAGAAAACAGACTTGACGTCCCAGATTGAGACGCCATTCAATCTAACCGGTGCCGAAAGCAAATATATGTCTGTATCGTTCGACGTGACGGCAGGTTATCAGTTGTTACCATCCGCCGTGAAAGTGATGGTACAGCCGGTAGGAAATGGTGAGAACAAGTATGCGAAACTGATTCTGGAAGACGACAACAGCCATAGTATCAGTACCATTGTTGAGTGCGAAGGTACGGAGAAAGGCAAGAAGACCACCGTCACCCTGAGCAATGCCGGCAGAACTGTATTTACGGGCACAGTAACGCTGAAGATATTAGTATATAACAAATCCGGTGCGAGCACCACCAATAACTGCTACCGCCTCGGTTCGCCAATACAGATAGACGGTGCCATAGAGGCAGCGTGCAATTTACCGAGTTATGAGGGTCTGGAATATGATCAGACGGAGTACACGGTAGGTGATGTGGCGAGTGCTATTCGCGTGACCGGCGGCAGTGCCAATACCTATAAATGGAAATGGAATAGCACGAATGACCGCTCAACGGGAACGGAAGTAGGAACTAACGACGCAAGTTATACGCCGCTTACAACCATCAGCGAAGTGGGAACGCGTTATTACTGGTGTGAGTTGAAGAATGACGACTGCGACGGAGTCGTAAAAACTCCGGCAGTAGCAGTGACGGTAAGCAGTGCTGTTACGGCAACGACCGTCACATGGACAGAGCCGGAGGACGAGCCAAACTACGGTGGCGGCGGATATGTCATCCGCGCGACGGTGGATCAGACCGAATGGGGCGGTACATTAGGTGAGTCTAATCTCGTTGCGCCTGCAGGCATACATATTACTCGTGTTGCTACGGGTACGGATGGTGGCAAGAGATACATTGAAGCTACGTTTGATGTAACGACTGCCTTTAACCGCGATGAAAATGAAGTGATCGTATTCGGTTTGACGCACGATGCCGTCACCGGTTACAGTGCCATCTCCGTAACAGACACCATTGATTACGATGCCTGCTCGGGTGGAGAAGATGGTAGTGCAGCGATTGCTCTGACGAGCGCTATCCATGATGAAGGAAGCGGTAATGCACCGCGCTACTGGTTTGAGACCTCCGGTGTGGGCCGGGTATTCGGTATCAACTACGGAAAGGCTACGTTGAGTACCTCTTCGGATGATACATTCGACACTGAGGGATATAGTTATGTAGCTTCAAGTACAAGCCAACGCTGGGTATTCCAACCATATGTAGATGGTGTCAGCAAGATACGCGTTTATATCAAGAGTGCCACCAATACGTTGAAAGTATTGTCTATCGGCAAGAATGCTTCATGGCAGGATCAGAGCAGTAAGTATTCGAACATAGCTGTTGACACGATTATCTATTCCAACGGCAAGACCACCGGTCTAGATGATAAACAAAAAGGTTATGCTGAGATACAATTCAGTTCCGCGCTGACGAAGAATAACTACTACATGATAACGATGAGTTCATCCAGCACCTATATCTATGGTATAACGTTGTACTCAGAAAGTGTAGGAGACGGCGGTAACTTGGCAACGAGTCTGACGTTTGCGAATGCCGGTCCGATAGATGCCGATGCATCGACAGCCAACTTCCAGAACATAGCATCGAAGTCAGGCGAAAACCGCAACACTTTAGGAACCATCACTTATAGCAGCAACAATGACGCCGCGACGGTGAATGCCACGACGGGCGAGGTGTCTATCCATGCCAAGGCAACAGCCCAAGCTGTTACGATAACGGCAACATTATCGGCGTCGGGTTGCTATCAAGGTGCAACGGCAACTTATACCATCAACGTGGCAGCGGATGTCTGTGGCGAACCGTCCGGTAGCATTGAACTGACCACCGGCAGCGCCACCAAGTGCGAAAGCAAGAGCGTAACACTCACCATGACGGGCTTCACGAGCGGCGCGACAGTAGAGTGGTATAATGGCGACACGAAAGTAAACGGCGTGTCCGGCTATACCATCGAAACATCCGGTAGTACCAGTACGCTGAAAACAAGCAATGCCGGTACCTATTCGGCAATCGCAAAAGTAGACGGAGGTTGCCCAAGCGGTGCCGGGCGTACCAATAGTATCACAATCAGCAATATCTCCGTGGATGCTTCTGCGACAAAGATAGTGGATAAGTGGTACGTGAAGAACGGCCGTCCGACGCCGGACATAGCCCTTTGGCAATTAAGCGAGGGTGCTACATTAAAAGAGGTAACCATCGTGCGTAATGTTTCAGGAGAAGGCTCTCTTGGTCTGACAAGCGGTGATTTCGTGGCACGCGACGGCATCGTCTATCTGTCCGGTAAAGAACCTTCGGCTAATGAGACCGGCGCCGATATCGAATACACGCTGACGCTGACGGTAAAGGATGCCTGCGGCGACCCGCATGAGATTACGGAAAAGACGATCACCTTGACCCACCAGAAGAATACCGACAAGCATGTGTTGGCGTTCGTAGTAAATGGCACAGAAAAAGGAGATTGGACGGCCGGAGTAACGGCAGCCCAGACAACGACAGTAGGTCTGTACAACGAGATTGCCGCTAACTTCGATGTGCTGGCAACCAATATCTATTCTACAGACAACGAACAGAAACTGAAAGAGTACTACTCGCAGTTCGATATCCTCTGCATCACCGACTATCCGAATACGCAGACCAAGGGTGCTAACAGTAAGAGTTATGTAGATGCTATCGGTTCGTTGATCGATATCCGTCCGATCCTGACTATGGAGGCGTTCGTAAGTAAGTTGGAAAATTGGAAAGTCAAAGGTATCAGCGGTAATCCGAAGAGCCCGAGCACCCGTCAGTACACGATGTTGCTGCAATGTAAGGATCACGAGATCTTCGCCGGAACGGAACTGACCACTATCGGCGAAGGCGACGAGACGATGTATCGCGTAAGCATGGTAGATAGCACCAAAGAGGATTACGCAACGCTCGATTCTACTTACGGTGCTACTTTGCCTCACAAAGAGAAAGAGTCAAAGAAAGGAGCAGGTGATGCCGAATATAACTATGGTGGCAAACCGGCTCTGCAAGGTTTCACGTTTACAGCCGAGATGGCGAATGACTTGCTGCCAATCGGTTTGATAGACGATGGTGCGGGCAATGACCTGCAGGTAGGTATTGAGCGACAGAAGAACATGGAGGCGCGTCTGATGGTGCTGGGCATCAATAGTTATGCGATGGAGCGTCTGACCGATGACGGCAAGCGCGTCGTGATCAATGCCCTCAAGTACCTGATGAAGAAGAATGCCGAGGATATCAGTGACTGCTCCACCTACTTTAATAATGGCGGAGGAGATAACCAATGGAATAACCCAGACAACTGGTCCGGCAAAACACTTCCCGAGAAGACGCAGAAAGTGCGCATCCTGGCTCAGTGCGTGATCCCGAGCGGCGTGAAGGCTCATGTGGCAGGTGTGGTTATCGCTCCTCATGATGGCGGTATGATTAACCACGGTGCCGATGAGGCCGACGGCTCTCTGACGATAGAGGCGGGTGGTGCGCTGATTGTGGATGGCAAGGTGGAAGCCGCTACCGCACCGAACTACTTCATTACGCGTGCTACTACTCCGACTGATCTGGTGATCGGTTCGGACGAAACGAATGGCAACGGTACGCTGATCTTTGATAACTCGAACGGCGAGACGCAGGCGACGGTAGAGTACTACACGAAGTCATTCACCGATGAGAATACTACTTGGAACTGGCAGTATATGGCAGTACCGTTCAACGACAACTCCAGCGCACACCGTAATTACTATGACAGTTATCTCTATCGTTGGAAAGAAGACTGCACCGGATGGGAGGCAGTGCCCAACAGAGGTGAGGTCTATCCATGGGTGGGATATAACATCACTCAAGTAGGCAACAAGACCTATTCCATGGACGGAACCCTGGTAGAGACAGGCGAACGGCAATTCTCTGTACCGGCAGGGAAAAACCTTGTTCTCGGTAACTCATGGACCGCACCGATACAGGTTAAGCAGTTCGAGGACGCAGATTTCGCAGGCATGAGCAAGAATGTATATCTGTTCAATACGGGTTATGACCCGACTAAAACAGGAGAATTTGACAAGGCTGACCGTTATGAGGCAGGTACGTATGTCACGATGCCAATCCACTCGGCAGAATATACCGGAGACTCGCTGATCAGTTCCCTCCAAGCGTTCATCGTTTATGCCAAGACTGACGAGGGCGGCGGAACATTCACCTTGGATTATGACCGCCATGTGCGCCCGGCTCGTTCAACGGACAAAGTGAACGCAGGTCCGATGCACGCACCACGCCGCGGAGCTTCTATAAGCGAGGAGCCGATGGTACTGAAGATTTATGCTTCGGGCAGCCGCTTTGATGATAAGGTGGTAGTACTGGAGCGTGGTGATTTCTCGACCGGTTTGGACGATGGATGGGATGGTAACAAACGTCTTGCAGGAAAGGCATCTCCGCTGATATTCGCTGTGACAGACAACGGACGTGAAGCCGTATCTGCAATCCCGGATATGGAAGGAACGGTAATCGGTTTCTGGGCCGGCGAAGATAACGAATATGCACTCCGCTTTGAGTATAACGGCGATGACGAGTTGTATCTGTTGGATACGGACAATAATATCTATACGCAGGTTGATAGCGAGAACCGTTACTATTTCACAGTGCCCGATAAGAAATCACATAACCGCTTCGTATTGACCCGTATTGCACCGGCTCCGGAGATAGCAACGGGAGTAGAAGAAATACAAACTGAAGCCGAGTCGAAAGTAAAAGCGGTGAAATTCCTTAAAGATGATAAGTTGGTTATCTTAGTCAACGGGAAGCTATATGATGCAACAGGTAAAACAATTGAATAATATAGAAAAAGAAATGAGTAATATCATGAAGTCAACAATGCGTAATGTATCAACGGTGATAATCTTGGCTCTCCTGCCGGCACTTGTAGGTGCCGCGCAGGTGGGAGCCGTGGATTACAAGATCACCTATAAAGGGCAAACAGAGGAGCGTAATAATGGGTATATTATGCAGACCACAGCCCCGGCAGTGAGTTTCCAGAGTACAAGCGTGTATGCCACACAGGAGAACTCGGAGGAACAACCATCAATCCTAAATACGGATGGTACGGTCAACGAGGCTGCCTATACCGGTAACTCAAGGCTCAGACGCCCCGGATCCGTCCGCACCGAAGAACGTGAAGGCGGTACAGGAACAGCAGGTGAAGGAGATATAAAAGACAAGCAAACTGACACCCCTATCGGCGATGCGGTGGTGCCGCTGATGCTGCTCGCATGCGCTTTTGGGATGTTTGTTTACTTCCGTCGTAAACGCTCCGAGGCTTAATGGCTGAGTGGATGAGAGGATTAGAGGCTTAGTGGAAAAATGCAGAAAAATGGCATACAAACTTGTGTATGTCATTTTTTTGTAGTACCTTCGACCTGCTACCCTGAGAGGGAACCCTTCGAAAGTACGTTCGCGTCCTGCCGGGCATATGCAAAGGCGGGCCATTTTTCGCCAAGCCTAAGGGCTTTTGTATTAAATGTGCCCATAGGTCATTTTATGCGAGCATAAATGCCCCATAAGCCCCTTTAATACATAAAATTTCATTTTATTTAGCAAAAAATAACCCGAACGCTTGCATATGTGCAATATTTGTAGTACCTTTGCAGCGGAATTAGAAGTATACTAGTATACTAGGGTCCTAGGAATTATAGGGTCCTAGTGTTCTATAAAATCAATCAAGCTATGGCGAAGTTGAATGATGGCGGTTTCTTAGATGCCAATGGAGATTACAGGGATCTTATCTTTTACAAAAAGACGAAGATTCTTTTTGATATGACCTATTGGTATAAAGAACGCTATCTTGAGCGCGGAGACCGAACACAAGACCAGATGCAACAAGCCGCGAGAAGCGGAAAACAGAATATTGCCGAAGGAACAGAAGATGGATTAACAAGTACAGAGATGCAGTTGAAACTGGTTAATGTAGCGAGAGGCAGCCTAATCGAGTTGCGAGAAGATTATGAAGACCAACTCATGATCCATCGACTGAAACAATGGAACAATACTCATCCTCGTTATAGCGCGATGGTTAATTATTGCTACCGCCATCATGAGCTTGCGGACTACCAGAAATACTACGAAAAATGGAGCATAGAGGAGTTCTGCAATGTAGCGTTGACGCTAATCCATCAATCAGACAGAGGCATGTGGAACTGGATTAAGAAGAAAGAGGCGCAGTTTTTAGCAGAAGGCGGTATTAAAGAGAAGATGTCCGCTGCGCGGAGAAATACACGAGGTTTTTAGTATAAGCTAGGGGGACTAGTATACTAGGATCCTAGTCTCCTAGATACAAATAATGTGAACAAATTGACGGAAAAGGTGGAAAGTGCGTAAAAAAGGACGCACTTTTCTCTTTTTATTTTGATATATCAAATAAAAGTAGTAATTTTGTGGCACGTTCCGAAAAGGACGGATAGTATTACGAAAAAACACACAAGCTATGAAAGGCATGGCATTTAAATCTAATCGATTCTTTTCTGCGGCCATTCTCGCAGGTTTCCTGTTGTGCGGCATTCAAGTATGGGGAGGGGTAATCACCTTCACGGGGGATAATCTGGATAACGGCAAGACAGTTGGCTGTATCACGCTTACTACATCCGATATGACGCATACTTCCAGTGGATTGAATGCCGGCAGCGCCGGTAAGACCTTTACACTGACGGCTACTGATGCCGTGATTACGCAAATTGTAATCACTATGAACGGTACCAACAATCGTTATAAGGCTACTGATATCACTAGTTGTACAAGCGCTGTAAGAGACGGTTCGGTATATACCTGCACCATCAGCCCTGCGGTGAGTGCGGTGAGTTGCAAGAACAGCGGTGGCGGCGTGACGATCACGCAGATTGACGTGACGGCAAAGTCGGTGTGGACGCTGAGCGGTGAGTTTAATGCATGGGGCGACAAGGAGATGGATGCCACTACCTCGGGGGCTTCCGTGAAGATGAATCTGGAGGCAAACAGCCGCTACCAGTTCAAGTTCAAGAAAGGCAGTGAGCACTACGGCAACACCGGCGCCATTGTATCGAATATCAGCGGATGGGTATTTTCCACAGATAAAGATAACTGTACGCTTTATACCGGCCCCGCCGGAGAATACACGTTTGACCTGAACACCACCACAAAGGAAGTGTCGGTGACTTATCCGGCAACGACTCACCCTGACCCGAACTACGTGTATTTCATTCCCGGTGCGGGATGGAGCGGCGCGCGGATATATAACTGGGAGTACGGCACAACGAATGAGATGTCCGGTTGGGACGGTGCGCCGACCATTACCACCCAGACAACTATCTGCGGACAGGATTATTACTACTGTGCGGCATATTTCAACCGCGTGAGATTCCGCGACGACGGCAGCAATCAGACGGAGGATCTGGTATTGGCACTCGGTCAGTATCTGGATGAACAAACCCATCCGACGGCTTTCGCCCCTTTCTCGACTTACACCATCTCTTTTGATGCCGGCGGAGGCGCAGGCACCATGAGTCCGGTCAGCGGCATATGCCCCGGCGAGGACAGGGTTATACCGGCGAACGGATATACGAAAACCGGCTATCTGTTTGACCATTGGACCGCCGATAAAGATGTAAAGGTTGGCGGCAGTGTGATTGCTGCCGGCGACGCTATTGCTGCCGACGCAACGATAAAGAATATCGGCAGCGATATTACCCTGACAGCCCAATGGCGTGTGAAACCTGCGATGTTCCAGTATATCTTGGGTTCGTGCTCCGTGAAAAACGGAGTGTGGAAACAGGGAGAAGACGGTTCTGTAGGCGCATGGCGATACAAGACAGAGGACGGCAACCTGCTGGCTACGACCGACATCAGTTTCAGCGCCGGCAGTGTCTCCATATATTACAACACCAAGGATCTGACCAAACTGGACGATCCCTCTAAATGGAACAGCAGTTCCTCTAGCAATAAAGCCATCAAAGCCCTCAAGGTAGAATCAAACAAAACGATTACCTTTGATTTAGGCAGCAAGACCGCCTATAAGATTGTGTTTTATGTATTCCCCGGTAGCGATGACGCGTATAGCATCGACCTGACGGTCAATGGTACGACGACGAACCATGCTTTTGAATCCAACAAGAAGGACAAGTGGCATAAATACGAATACGACGGAAGCACCTATACCGGCACTTTCTCCATCAAGAGCAACAACAAGGAGACGCGTGTGGTAGTTATCGTAGAGATGCCAGCCGTCAAGATTTCGTTTGACGCTAACGGCGGTAGCGGCACGATGAACCCGATGCTGGTGAGCGAAGGCGATGAGGTGCAGTTGCCGGAGAATGATTTTACTCGTTCCGGGTACCGTTTCCTTGGGTGGCGTGAGGATGCCGGTGGCACCGGAGCGCTGATTGACGATGAGGGTCTGTACAGCACGAGTGCAGATGTGACTCTGTATGCTCAGTGGATAGAGATCGTACATACTACCATTACGTTGGATGCAACAGGCGCTTACAACAGTTATACCACTTCTGTTGTGGCTTCATCAGGAGAGCCCATGCCGGAGATAACCGCCTTGCCGCAAAGGGTAGGTCACGTATTCAACGGCTATTTCTCTGAGCCAAACGGAGGCGGAACGCAGTATTATACCGGTTTAGGCGTAGGCACGCAGACTTGGAACCAGACTGCTTCCGCCGTGACGCTATATGCCCATTGGCTGGAGCCGTGTGACCTGGTACCGACGCTGGCTAAGATGGCTCCGGTAGTGACTATCTGGGATAAGCAGGATGTGGATATGGGCGTAGCTCGGCTGCTATGCGATTTCGATACCACAGGTGTATCGTATGTCCTGCAATCCGAATCTCCTGCGGATCCTGTCAACGGATGTCACTTCGAGTATTTCGATGAGCAGATCCACTTGATGGGAAAACCGAATGTGGGCAACGCAACGACCCAAACGGTAGATGTGAAGCTGACCATGGCGAACAACTGCGTATCGTCCCAATCGTTTGACATAACCATCACTATCCGCATCTATCCGGAGAACCAGAAGCCGAAGATTGCGTTTATCCTGACGGGTACTGAAAAAGCCAGTCTAGCCGCCGGCGGTAATTTCTCGGCATATAATACGAGCGATTCAACGGCATGTAAGGATTTGTTAGCCTACCTAAAAGGTTTCTATGACGTGACCTGCGTGAACGG
>ODAI014044648.1_pt1 | contig 19791 bp, 26 predicted proteins | sample 1539321 | NCBI WGS metagenome assembly ODAI01 (sample SAMN02144231, study PRJEB22623) | gut metagenome | biome: sheep rumen | host: Ovis aries | place: New Zealand
AGCTATGGTGGAAATTCTCCATTCTCTGTTGATATGATCAACTCTGGAGCAGTTGCATGGATATATGATCCAGCAGACGGTAAGATGGAGAATATGACATCAATACAGGCAGGATGCACGATATATGAGTTCCTACAGAAACTCAAGAGAATAGAGAAATGCAATCCTGAATATCAAAAATACGAAGATGAAGAAGACTAATGAGCACACAGACAGATAAACAGAAGAAAGAAATACTTAATAATATTGCTGAATATATTAAGGAACACGGAACTAAGTTAACGGATAAATTCTATTATTGGAACACTTATCCTGTGGTTATAAAGGACATCTGTGTTTCTTATGTTGTATATAATAATGGTAAGATTGAATTCGGTGATTTCACTTCCGTTCATAATGATGGTGAATACGTTGATGATGGTATACAACTTAGTACATGGAAATGCAGAAAGTCAGAGGATGATCTTTCTTCACTAAAAGCTGACAGAGAATATCTTGAAAATACATTTAATGGAATGAAGATTACTGATTCAAAAAAACTCAAGAAGCAATGGAAGGAATAGAAAAAAGATATTATAACCCAAGATGTACAAACTTCTATAATTTGAATGAGGGACTTATTCAATCTTACAATATAATTTAATAATGTCAGTAGTAACAAGGCTATCAGTAAAATATATACTTTGTCACAGAAGAAAATCAAAATTTTGTATGATATTTTTTCTTGTTTTGAATTAAAGTTGTATATTTGCAACAGACAATTTAAAATAAGAAATGAAACTGACGTATAAGAAAGATAAACTTAAGAGAGATGAACGATCTAAAAGTTTTGAGTTTGAATCCAAGTATGTAGAGATTCACATTAAGGTTTATAGTATACCTCCTACTGGACATCTAGCGTCATTATTTGGAGATGTATATACTGAGTTTGATGTGAGCTTGTTTGAACTAATGGATTCTCAGTTATCAATAGATAATTATACATTGAATAAGTTTCCAGAATTGAAATCAATGTATCCATATCATATAAGAATCATGGTAACTGATATTAAGCTTTATGGATGTGATTCTGTTTTTGAATCAAGGATGAAGTCTTTAATACAACAATATGATGACATAGTACACTATAAGAAAGATGATTTCCTGTTTGATTTATCATATGAACAAAAAGATGGTAGATCGGATATAACAGTAACGTTTTTGAATTGTCTATTTGCTGGATATGGTGATATTGGATTTGATATTGATCATGGTAATTTTATACATCTTACTCCAGAATGGTTTAATGTAGTTTATGACTAAACATATAAGTATATGAAAATAGGTGATAAATTTAAAATTAGAAAATCAGAATATACTGTAGTTTCTGTGTTTGTTGATAATGGTAGTGAATTTTATGTTGCAAAGAAAGTTGGATCTGACGGATTCGTTACATACTCAAATGTTTTTACATATGACGAAGAAGGAAAATTATACAAAAGATCATGAAAGCAGAACACGTATTTAAGTATAATATCCAATTGAAAAGTGACATAGATTATTTCAGAAGGTGTATATATACTAATATTGATTTCTACGAGAAATTCCAAAACAAGCATTCCAGTGAAGAAGATGAATGGAATAAGATGCAAATTGTTGAGGATGAAATCGAGAAGATATATTTCACAAAGGAAGAGATCGATCAGCTTAAATATGAATTATGTAAAAGGATTATGAATGATCCGAATCCTTTCTCAATTAACTGCAACGATTGGGATGGCTGTTACGAAGTAGAGGAATCAGAACTATTAGAAAATATAAGAACAATTAAATAATATAAGACAATGACAGAAAAGAATTTCCTAACAATGTCAGAGAACGGAAAGAGCGAATATTGCTGTTCCGTAGTAAAAATTTCAGAACTGACTCCTATTGAGGGTTCAGATTTCCTTGCCAAGACTAATGTTCTCGGTACTCAGATTGTTGTACGTAAGGATATGGTCAAGGAAGGTGACATCATGTTCTATGCAGCAAATGAGACAGCACTTAATCATAGGTTCCTTTCCGCTAATAATCTGTACGAAATTGGTTGCCGTGATATGAACGCAAATGCTGATGAAGTAAATGCTATCATGGAAGAGTATGATACTAAGTATCGTAACAAAGCTGATACTCTACGTGCTGAAGCAAAGCAAATTAAGGGGCTTATCGACAAGTACGAGAAGCAGGTTCAGAAGGATAAGAAGAAGGTATCGAAGTTGAACAAGCAACTTGAAGAGGCAGAGGATGACAATAAGAAATCTGAGATCCAGATGCAAATCAAGGATTTGAATGTGAAGATTGCTGCTGCAACTAAGGCTGCACTTGACAAGACAGTTAAGTATACTGATCTTAAGCATAATGTAGAGGCTCTTGTAAACGAAGGTAAGCCTATTGTTGATAAGGCTAAGGTTCTGTGTGGGTTCTTCAATAAGTATGGACGTGTTCGTTGTATCACACTGAAGAATACTCCTTCTTTCGGTTTCCTGTTTGAAGTTGAGTCTATGGCTAAGTTCAATCCTGGAATTAAGGATGTAAACCTTGAGGATTATTTGAATCAGGATTTCGATACTGTGGATGGTGAGCTTTTCGTTAAAGCTTATGTTCCACCTGTGAAGCCAGAGAATGTTCGTAAGAGCAAGGATGCTAAGAGAACAAAGAAGCTGAGTCGTTTCGATCGTATGATTGATGGAGAATTTTTCTATCATTATGATACTAATCCTCTTCAAAAGTGTGTAGGATTAATGGATCCAGATAAGTCTGTAGTCATAAGTGTAAAGAGGCATGGTAGTTCGATCGTTATTGGTAAGGTTCATGTAAAGAATCCTCTTCCTATGGCATGGCCTAAGAAAATGTGGAACAAGTTGATCGATCTTGTTAATCTTCCAGAAAAGATTAAGTTCAAGTATGATTATACTATAGATTATGGCCCAGTATTTTCTTCTCGTACTGTTATCAAGAATCGTTATATTAACCAGGAAGTAACTAGTGGATATTACAATGTTGATATTTGGTCAGAGTATGGTGATATTATATATCCTTATCTTGAAAATGGTATGACAATTTACGGTGAGATTTGTGGATACCTTACTGGTTGTCAATCGATGATTCAGAAGTCTTATCCATATGAGTGTCAACCTGGTGAAAACAATATTATGATTTATCGTATTTCCACTATGGGTGAAGACGGTAAAAAGTATGAGTGGAATGTTCAGGATGTATACGATTGGACTGTCAAGCTGATTGATCGTATGAAAGAATCTGGCGACGAGAACTGGAAGAGAATCCATCCTATTGATATTCTATATCATGGTACGCTTGCTAATCTTTATCCTGATGTTTATGAAGATAGTCATTGGCATGAAAATGTTCTCGATAAGCTTAAGAACGACAAGGAACACTTTGGTATGGAAGATTACGAACCTCTTTGTGTTGGATGTAAAGTCCCCCGTGAAGGTATTGTTATTCGTATTGATGATGATCCAATCAATGAGGCATTCAAGCTTAAGACAGCAAGTTTTGCTCTTGGTGAGGCAATTCTTTATGATGATGATAATTATCAGGATATTGAAGTACAGCAAGGAGATTATGAAGCAGTTGAAGAGGCTTAAATAAGAATTATTTTATACATAGAAGGTCAGGTTTTCCTGACCTTTTTTATATTTAATTGCTGAAGAATAATGCGAAATCTTCAGTTTCGCATATGAATTCAGCCTTGATTTTCTATATAATGTTTAACAGTTTGCTCTGAAACTTCTCCTATTGTTGAACAGAAATAACCATGTGTCCATAATAGTCTCTTGTCTTTCCAATAGAACTTTTTTAAATAATTCTCACATCGTTCATATACATAATTCGTACTTATCATTTTCATTCTCCTTACTGTCTGTTCTATTGAATATGCTGGAGGAAATGACACGAGAAAGTGTATATGATCATTATCGAGTTCCATTACAAGTATCTTGAAATGGGATATTGATTCAGCATATCTGAATGAATCAAGAACTATATCTCTTATTTCATTAAGACACTTTCTCCTGAATTTTGTTGAAAATATAATATGGTATCTCAATCTTGTCTTTGCATGATTGAAAGATTCATATTCGAAATCCTGTTTCTGTTTAATTTTCATATAATTTATATATCTGTTGCAAATATACAACTATTTTTCAATATAAGAAAAACATATAAAATATTTTTTCAAAAGAAAGATAAATATATAGTAAAATAAAGAAAATATTTCCTGTTGTTTTTACTATATGTCAGTTAAAGGGGATCAAATATCAGCAACAATGAAGATGACTTACGAAAAAAGAAGGCATCAGACTTGCCGTGTGTTTGAACTAAAAATTGTAAAGGATAGACTGAACAAGGATCAAGAAGAAAGGCTTAAGATGATTTTTGTTGAGGCTAAATGGTGTCACAACTACCTTATATCAAAGATGAACAACAAGGAAATAGATATTTTTTCATTTCAGCAGAAAGAATTGTCACATATCACACACAAGGATAAAGATGGAAATGATGTTGAAGTAAGTCTTAGATACATAGGATCTTCAATGAAACTTGGAATGATAGAAGGATTAAGATCAAACATAAAAACACTACGAAAACTAAAGAAAAAAGGAAAGAAAGTCGGAAGAATTAAATTCAAATCCGATTACAGTTCTATAGAACTTAAGCAATACGGAGTTGTATATCAGATAACTGGAAGGAACAGGATTAAGATACAAGGAATAAAGAAACCACTTCCAGTAAGAGGCCTTGATCAGCTTGATAAGTATGGATATTCATATGACATAGCAAATGCAAAACTTATCAAAAGAAATAGCGATTACTATATAAACATTACGGTATATTATAATGATGAAGATAAACCAGAAAATAATTATATAAACAATCAAATAGGTATAGACTTTGGTTGCGAAACATCTTTTACTCTTTCCAACGGTGAGAAAATTGATGTGTTTGTTGAAGAAACTGATCGTATAAAAAAACTTCAGAGGAGGATTAACAGACAACAAAAAGGATCAAACAACAGACGCAGAACGATTCTCTCGATCCGCATGGAATATGACAAGATATCAAGGATAAAAGATGACAAGGCAAACAAATTGGTACATAAGTTGTTGTCAGAGAACAGACAGATTATAATGCAGGATGAACAAATATATTCATGGAAAAAGAAGCACGGAAAGAAAATACAGTACAGTGTTTTAGGAAGGGTAAAGGATAAACTTGTATCTCATAAAAAACAGGTTGTTGTAATGAACAGATTCGTTCCTACAACAAAATTATGCTATGACTGCGGACATACATATGATATACAATTATGGGATAGGAAATTTGTCTGCCAAAATTGTGGTGTCATATATGATCGTGATGTACACGCCGCAATGAATATGGTTTGGTTATACAACAACTTAAAAGATAAAATAGGGCTGGGCGAGTCCGAATTCAAGCGTGCGGAGTTTGATGAAGAGGTTCATCGTATCTTCGGTGAATGGGATAATCAAACGTTGAAACATGAAGATGCTACGTCTTTAGCGTAGCATAGCGTCACTATAAATACTACGATAAGAAACAGAGGTTGGATCATATTTTGATTCAGTCTTTTCTTTTTATTTAGATAAATAAGAAAATTCCAAAATCTATATGATTATTATCAAATATTATAATTCTATTAATGAATCTTTATTTGGAAAACGTTTCAGGATAGAAAGATCCATGTTGTTCGAGGACAAAGAGTCAAGATATATCAAAAACATGATAAAGAACAATTGTGATGATTATTATAAACAATATCTTGATACTCTTGTTTCTGATTTACCTGATAGTTTTAAAAGTTCACTCAGTCAGCATAATCCAACATTATATAAAAAATGTATAGATAACAATGCTAATTTGATAATGTATCTTAGACTTGATTTTTTGCAGAATTTTGATATACGAAGAGATAAAGGTCCTGTGAAATATATAATAGGGCTGGCAAGAATAGGCATTGGTGAACTTGGATATTTTACACGTACAGCAAATCAATCCGACTTGGCATTACTTAAACAACTTGTTTTATTTGCATATAATAATGAGGAAGCAAACAAAGAACTTGATTCAAACTTGAACGGGCTAACATTTGATGAGTTGAAAAAAATGCTTAATGACAGAAGAAAAAAATATAATGAAGCTACCAAATCTAAATTGTCATCAAAGAAGATTTCAAGCAAAGATTATAATGTTGTTCCAATATTGTCAGCAGAACAGGCTGAACAGTATGGAAAATATACATCCTGGTGTATAACTCATGGAAGTTATAGTGGTTATGCTAAAAACGGTTCAAGATTTTATTTCTGTTTGAAGGATGGGTTTGAAAATGTTGAGAAAAAAGCTGGTGATGGATGCCCTCTTGATGAATATGGATTAAGTATGGTTTCAGTTCTTGTTGACATGGATGGTGAACCAACTATAGTTACAACAAGATGGAATCATGAACATGATGGAGAAAATAATGAATATCTAAAAACAGCTGAACAAATACAGAATGTGTTAGGAATACCTTTTTATCAGACATTCAAGCCTTATACTAAAGAAGAACTTAAAGAACTTGGCATAGTATCCTTTGAGGAAGCAAAAGAAAGACTAGAAGCTGGTGAAAATCCTAGAAAAATATTCACTTTTGTTGATGAGTTCTATGATGGATTTGCTAAAGTTGAATTAAATAGAAAATGGAATTTAATAGACAAAGATGAAAAATTAATATCCGATAAATGGTATGACTATTGTTCTGATTTCTATGATGGATATGCTATTGTAAAATTAAACAGAAAGGAGAATTTCATAGACAAAGATGGAAAATTAATATCAGATAAATGGTATGATAATTGTTATAAGTTCTATGATGGATTTGCTAAAGTTAAATTAAATGGAAAATGGAATTTCATAGACAAAGATGGAAAATTAATATCCGATGAATGGTATGACTATTGTTCTGATTTCCGTGATGAATTTGCTGATGTAGAATTAAATGGAAAATTGAATTTCATAGACAAAGATGGAAAATTGATATTTGATGAATGGTATGACTATTGCTCTGATTTCCATGATGGATTTTCTAGAGTTAAATTAAATGGAAAATGGAATTTAATAGACAAAGATGGAAAATTAATATCAGATAAATGGTATAACTACTGTTATAAGTTCAATGATGGATTTGCTAAAGTTGAATTAAATGGAAAATGGAATTTAATAGACAAAGATGGAAAATTAAGATTTGATGAATGGATATTTTAAGTATAAACTCAATTATTTATTTCATTTACAATGATCGATCCAATCAAAAAAAGATCGATCATTTTTTCATTATGTTCATTTCTTAATTTTACATCATTATTATTTTCGCAATCAATATTAAAGTTGTATATTTGCAACAAAGATAAAACATATAAGAAATACATGAAAGAAATAGAATTGCCTAATGGTGCAAAGTTCCGTTATTACACACCAAAAGAATTAAAGTCACATCTTGATGAATATATTATCGGGCAAGAAGAGGCTAAGAAAGTATTATCGGTTGCAGTATACAATCATTATAAGAGAATTATTCTCTCACATGAAAATCCTGATGCTCAGGTAGAGAAAAGCAATATTATCCTTGCTGGACCTACAGGTTGCGGTAAGTCCGCTATGATTAAGTGCCTTGCTGACTACATGGGTGTGCCTTGCTATATTGCAGATGCCACTACTCTTACACAAGCTGGCTATGTTGGTGATGATGTTGAGTCCATTATAACTGGACTTCTTCGTAAGTGTGGATGGAGTATTTCTATGGCTGAATATGGTATCATTGCGATTGACGAAGTTGATAAGATTGCAAAGCGTGGAAGCAATCAGCACATATCACGTGATGTTGTAGGTGAAGGTGTTCAGCAGGCTTTGTTGAAGATGGTAGAAGGTGACTTGGTTGGAGTACCACCACAGGAAGGAAGAAAGCATCCAGATCAGCCGCTTATCTATATCAACACAAAGAATATTCTCTTTATCGCAACAGGTGCATTCTCAGGTCTTGATGATATTATCAAGAGCAGACTGAATCTTAAAAAGATCGGATATACTGTTGAGAAAAAGATCGATGTATCTGGAGAAGATTTTGAACCATTTGAATATATGTCACAGGATGATCTTCGTAAGTTCGGTATGATTCCTGAGTTTATAGGAAGATTCCCTGTTATTGCAAATGTCAATGATTTGAAGAAAGAGGATCTTGTTAGAATACTTACTGAGCCTTCAAATTCATTGGTAAAGCAATATAAGACTATGATGCGTCTTGATGGTATTAATCTTAATATTGATAACGATGCACTTGAACTTGTTGCGGAAATTGCATTAAAGATTGGTACTGGTGCTCGTGGATTGAGATCAATGATGGAGTCTATATTGAACGAGTTCGTATTTGACTTGTCTGATAATAATGATGAAACAGAACGTGATGTGAATATTACAAAGGCAGATGTTGAAAGTAAGATCAACAAACGCTATTCAACATATCTTGAGAAGAAAGCAGCATGAAGACAATCGTAGCTATAGTGGGTGCTTCTGGATCTGGTAAGACACAGCTTACATTATATGCACAGAGATTCGGTTATCCAGTAATCTGTTCATATACAACAAGACCAATGCGTGAAGGTGAGACAAACGGTGTTGAACACATCTTTGTTACGGAAGACAAAATGCCTACAAAAGATAAGATGCTCGCATATACATTCTTCGGTGGCTATCATTACTGGGCTGAAAAAGCACAGGTTGATAATGAACTTCCAACACTGTATGTAATAGATGAAAAAGGATTGGCTTATTTGAAAAGCAAATATAAAGACGAATATAAGATATTCTGTGTCTATGTTACAAGACCTAATAATGATGTAGATAATGAAAGACAGGAAAGGGATAATGATCGAATAAAGATCGATCCTTCTGACATAGACATGGAGATTGTAAACGACTATAATTCACTTAAGGAATTTCTTGAGATTGAAGGAAAGCGTCTTGTTATGGTATTAGACATTTATTTTTAAAAACATTTATATACAAATGGCAGTTACACAGAAATTATTTACAGAACTTTTTCGTGCTAAGAATTTTGAAAGCATGATCCTTCCAGATCGAGTTAGGAACGTTGTATCAAAAGGTCTTACACAGAATCTATTCCTGTATGGCCCTCAGGGTACAGGAAAGAGCACTATTGCACGTATCCTAATTGATGGATATGATGTGCTTAAACTGAATGGATCATCTGATAACGGTATTGATGTAATCCGTAATCAGGTTGTTAGTTTTGCAACAGCAATTTCCCTTGAGCATGGTGCTGAGAAATTGAAGGTTATTTTCATTGATGAGGCTGATGGGTTAACAGATAACGCATGGGATGCGCTGAGGGAAACCATTGAGCATTATGCTGGATCTGTTCGTTTCATATGCACATGTAATCGTATTGACAAGATTCCAGCTCCTATCAAGTCAAGATTTGAGTGCATTCCTATGTTCCCTGTAAACAATGATGAGGAGAATACAATGATTGCTGGATATTGTGGTTTCGTTGCGAATATTCTCAATGCGATAAAAATTTCATATGATCAGGATACTCTTTATATGTTTGTAAGGAACAGTTTCCCAGATATGCGTACACTTCTGAACAGTATTCAGTCAATGTACACACAGGGTGTTACTGAACTTGATAAGAATGCTCTTATTAAATCATTCGACTGCTCTGATCTATTGAACATTATAATCAACGGAAACGATCCTATTGAGAACTATAAGTTTATTGTTACAAACTATGCATCTAATCCAGATGATGCAATGATGTCAATTTCCAAGAGTGTTGTTGACTTTATCCGCATGAATTATCCTCAGTTCGCACCTAAGATTCCGTATATTATTACAACTGTTGCTGAATATATGGCACAGATTACAACGGCACCAGACAGACTTCTTGTTCTGCTTGCGTGTGTATTCAAACTACAGATGATAATTAAATCATAATAATTATGAGCAAATTAAATATGATTATTGATTTTAATAACTTCGCTATGCGATCTCTCCATACATGTCAGTTTATGGAACCAGATGTTAAGATCAAAAATTTCGATACAAAAAAGGAATGTGATATTCTTATAAGGAAAATCACAATTGATATATGCAGGGTTATCAGGACATTCACACCTAACCGTGTTATTATTTCATGTGATTCAAAGCAACCATGGAGAAATGATCTCTATAAGGACATTGATGGAATGGAATATAAGGGTACACGTGAGAAGGATGAAGAAAAGAACTGGACTAATATCTTTACCGCACTTGATGATCTAAGGGATATTTTCAAGAAGAATGGATTCATTGTAACATATCTTGACAGAACTGAAGCTGATGACATTACTACGATGTGGAAGGAATATCTTTTTGACAAAGGTGAAGATGTTATTCTTGTATCATCTGATATGGACTGGGTTCAGCTTGTAGGTGTACATAACAATAATGTATGCTTATGTTATAATCCTATTGCAAACAATACTGGAAAGAAGCGTCTGTATCTTAATTCTGATATTCAGGAATGGCTTAATACTGAAGAGAAACCAGATATTTTCTTTAAAAATTACAACAAGACTAGAAAGATACTGAAGGGTGTTCAGCTGATCGATCCTAAAATATCATTTGAACTTATCGATCCTGATCGTGTATTGTTGAATAAGATTATGACTGGTGATGTGTCAGATAACGTTCCAGCATTCTTCCACTATTATCGTAATGGAAGGAAGCAGAATGTAACTGAGCTTAAGGCAAAGCATGTATTCGAGGCACTTAACATTCACAATGTTGATGATCTTATTGATGCCAATAATAAGATGCTTCTAAAGGATGCGCTTGAAAAGGAGATGAAGCGTGACATTGATGTTGATTTTCAGGAGAGACTGACAAGACAGAGAAAGCTTGTTGAGCTAAAAAGTGATTTGTTTCCAGAGGATATTGTCAAGAAGTTCACATCAACAGCTATAGGTACATGTGATGAATGTACTGTCAACACATCAAATATCAAGATGGAAGATGTACTTGCTGGTACAAAATATCTTGAACCAGAGGAAGTTAGGAAGAACGGTAGGCTTAATTCTATCTTTGATGACATAAATTCTCTGTCAAAATTCTCAAGCAATTCAAAAGCGTTGTTTGAATAATTTTCAAGTTCAAATAAAAAGTTGTATATTTGCAATATGGCAGAGAAGGAAAAGAAAGAAAAGAAGTCGAATCCTTTGTTTGATTTGATCAATGCTTTGTTCACAAGCAGGGAATATGTATATGGTATTACCGCAGAAACAGCAAAGCAGAATCTTTTCATGGTGCTTAGACGACTAGCAATAAAGTATCCTGTTGAGGCTAACGTATTTAATGATTCAAAAGTTAATCCTATTGATGTTATACGTTTCTTCTCTGATTATCTTTATTGTGGTGTGGCTCCAAAATGGATTTATACAAGTGTCAAATCAAAGAAAACATCAGATAATGACATAACATCATCAGACATAAAAATGTATAAGTCACACTATGATGTTACTGATGCACAGTTTGAGGATGCAATGAGATTCTTTCATGATGAATTGATAAATGAGATAAAAGCTGAAAGAGATTTCTACAAAAAATTAAATAGCAGTAAAACAAATGAAGAAGAAACTGATTAGTAACGATATAAAGAAGCTTGTTCAGTCAGCATTGGATTCTGGAGTAGAACCAGTTAAATTTGAACTTGAACAGTTTACAAGGATCGCTGTTGGTGACGTTTACATCACAAAAATGAAAGGTGAAAAGCCTATTATGCATATAACTGAACATTTCAACAAGGAATATGCAAAACTCTGGAACAATGATGTTGGTAAGATTCTAATCAAGGAATTACGTGGTAACGATAACAATCTTTACGAGATAGTAACAGATACATTCAAAGCTCTTGTTAAACTTATCACAAATGATGAAATCGATGAGTTCAAATCTAAAGACATGAACCATGTAAAGGTTGGTGATAAAGAATACACAATTATAAAGGTTGTTACATCTAAGAAATATTATTGTGATAAGACAGATGACTATGATATTGAGTTCGATATTGAAGAAGATAACAAAGAGATCATAGATGTAAATGATTGTGATGATGAGTATTATAACGATGAACAAAAGTCAAATTCATATGCACTTTTTTAAATACAAATAAATTATGCTAATAACAAAAGAACAGATTGTTGGAGACAACAGAATGACAAAGCATGATAAGATTAATCTTTTTGAATCACTGCTTATGTCAACAGAACGTGATGGAATGGATAAAGTTATTGAGTATCTTAGAAAGACAGATTTCTATAATGCTCCAGCTTCAGCGAAGTATCATTCAAACTATGAGACAGGACTATTGGATCATTCACTTATGGTTTATAATCTTGCTGAAGCGTTCTTCGAGAAGATGAAAATGATCGATCCAGAACTAGCAGTTTCTATTCCAGAGGAGAGTATTATCATTTCAGCTCTTCTGCATGATGTATGTAAGATATGCTTTTACAGAAAGACTATTAAGTGGAAGAAGAATGAACATAATGACTGGATGCAGTATGATGGATATGAGATTGAGGATTCATTCCCGATCGGCCATGGAGAGAAGTCTGTTATCATGCTTCTGAAATTAGGCCTTGACATAAGTCCTTGTGAGATGCTTGCTATCCGTTATCACATGGGATTCTGGGGTGAGAGTAACACAGAGTTCAAAATAGCAATGAAGTCTGCAATTAAGATGTGTCCTTTGGTTGTTCTTTTGCAACAAGCAGACTGTGCGGCAACAATGATGTTCGAGAAAGAAATAGAAATTTAACGAAATATTTTCATATTTCAAAATAAAGTTGTATATTTGCAATATAATATAATATAGGAATTAAAAAAAGATACATTATTGTATTACTTGATAATTTCAGCGGTAAGTATTACGGTAGAAGAAGTTTAGAAATGCGTAAAAAATAGGAGATAATGGAAAGTAAATTTAAAATTGGTGATATGTTCACTAAAAAATATACACGAGATACAATACCGTTGAAGATATATGAAATTAATTATAGTTCAATTGAACCAGTATATAAATTAAAACCAATCAGATTATGTGGTGGCGATGTTATACTTGGAGAAGAAGCATTAATAGAATTATATAATAAAATATTATATAATAAAATCAACTAATATTAAATATAAAATAAAAAAAATATAAACAAATGAACAGAGCAAATAGTATTTTTGAGATGTTTAATGACATTAGCAAGAGCCTTATCAAGACTTTTGATGAGTTCAATGAGATTAAGAAGAACGCAATCAAGGATTACGTTGGTGAGGGAATTCATAATGAGGTTACATTCAAGTATGATACAAAGCTTGAGCCTGAGGATAAAAAGAATATTATTATTGATAAGCTGAACAGATGGACTAAGCTTGCACGTGTATTCGGAAACGACACAGTGATTAAGTTTGTATTTGCGGAGGATGAGATTTTCTATTTCACATGGGATGAGGAATTAAATGGCTTCGTTACAGAGGATCCAAATGGAGATCGTTTCTTGTATAATTCAAATGATAAGACTCTAAACAAGCTCGTCGATGATGTACATGATAATGTTGTATTGGAAAAGGATCCTGAACCTAAGAATGAAGCTTCTGGTGTAAAAAGTGATGTTACAGATAACACTACTGTTGATATTTCAGACGGTGAAGGTATCGAGAAGAACTTTAATCTGAAGGATGACAAGGATCTTGCATCAAATCTTAGAAATGCGCTTCGTAAATCATATGCAGATTGGAAGAACGATGAGGATAAGTGCAAGGAAACTTTATGTCCAATATTCTGCCCAGTAGAAGCAGCAGAGAATTTCAAGAAGAATGTAATCGACACAGCAGCTTATGTTACTGAGTTTGATAAGTATGATAATCCTGTACAAATTGAATTCAATATTAGCTGGCTTATTCCAGATTATGAATTCGGTGAGGATTCTTATTATATTGCTATTGACGACATCTATCATAATGAGTCTGCAAATCTCGATCAGTTCTGTGAGCTTGTAAAAGAGAAGTATAACTTCTCACTTGGTAGCTGGAACGTAAAGTTCGATGATGATAAGAATGTAGAAGAAATCGATTTTATTTTTACATTCTAATATAAGGAAAACATACATTTACGGAAGACTAAATTAAGTTTTAGTCTTCCTTCTTATAAAATTAAAACAAAATTATATAAAGTAAAATGGGAAAGATTATTGGTATTGACCTCGGTAGTACAATGAGTGCTGTTGCTGTCTGCCAAAATGGTAAACCAGAGATCATAGTAAATCAGGATGGTGAGAGAACAACACCTTCCGTTATTGGTTATGGAAAAGATGGAGAAATTAAAGTAGGATCAAGTGCAAAGAGACAAAGTGTTGTCAATTCAAAGAACACTGTAGAAGTTATCAAGAGATTTATCGGTAACTCGTACAAGAACACTAAGAAATACGATAAGGATTTCTCTTATGACATTATTGAAGGTCCTAATGATTCTGTTCGTGTTAAAATTAATGACAAGGAATATACACCACAGGAAATTAGCGCAGAAGTACTTCGTAAGCTGAAATCAGCGGCAGAGGATTATCTTGGAGAAACTGTTACTGACGCTGTAATTACTGTACCAGCATATTTTGATGATCAACAGCGTACAGCTACAATTGAAGCTGCTAAGATTGCTGGACTTGAGTGTAAGCGTATTATTAATGAGCCTACAGCAGCATGTCTTGCATTCGGATACGATAAGGCTGATAAGAATGTAAAGATTTTGGTGCTTGATCTTGGTGGATCCACAGCAGACGTTTCACTTCTTGAAATGGGTGATGGCGTATTTGAGGTTCTTTCTACACAGGGTGATATGGTACTTGGTGGACGTGACCTGGATAATGAGATTGCAAAGTGGATGATCGATGAATGTAAGAAGAGTTTCGGATATGATGTATCTAAGGATCCTATGGCTTTCCAGCGTGTGGTTGAGGCTGCTGAAAAGGCAAAGATTGATCTTTCTTCATCGACACAGACAGAAATTAATCTTCCTTATCTTATGGTAGTTGATGGTGTTCCACAGCACTTTGTTGCTACTCTTACTCGTGCTAAGTTTGAGCAGATGATGACAGAGTTCATGAAGAAGGTTAAAGCACTTGTTGACGGTGCATTGAAGGCGGCTAGTATGAAGCCTTCCGATGTAAACGAGATTCTTCTTGTTGGCGGTACGACACGTGTTCCAAAGGTACAGGAGTTTGTTAAGTCATATTTCGGTAAGGATGGAAACAAGTCTGTTAATCCTGACGAGGCTGTAGCACTTGGTGCTGCTGTACAGGGTGCAATTCTTTCTGGTGATATGGGTAGCGATATTGTACTTCTTGATGTTACCCCTATGAACCTTAACATCACTACACTTGGTGGTATTGCTACTGTGATGATTCCAGCAAACACAACTATTCCTACATCACATGATAACGTATTCTCTACAGCAGAGGATAACCAGACTGCAATTACAGTTGTTGTCACACAGGGTAACCGTAAGGTTGCAGCTGAGAATAAGCAGCTTGGTGTGTTTAATCTTGAGGGAATCGCACCAGCACGTAGAGGTGTTCCTCAGATTAATGTGAAGTTTGATCTTGATGCTAACGGTGTACTTACTGTAACTGCTAAGGATCAGGCTACAGGTAAAGAACAGAACATCCGTATTGAAGGTTCATCTAATCTGAGTGATGAGGAACTTGATCGTATGCGTAAGGATGCTGAGGCGCATGAGGCTGATGATAAGGCTTATGCAGATAAGATGCAGAAATTCAACGCTTGGGAAAGTCAGATTTTTGCAGCAGAGCAAACATTAAGTGATGATACTGATAAGATTTCTGAAGAAAACAAGAAGGAACTTCAGGAAAAACTGGATGCGATGAAAGCCGTGTTTAATGTAAAACCAGAGGAGCGTGATATGAACGCTTGTGATGCGGCTGCTAAGGAGCTTCAGACTGTACAGTGGAAGGTGAGCGAGGAACTGTACAAGGCAGCAAACCCAGATGCTTCTACAGCTAATCCATTCGGAGGATTCGGAGGATCAAATCCATTCGGGCAGGGATTTGATTTCAGTCAAATGAATCCTAATGCTGGCGGTGGTCAGTAATTATGGAAAACAGATTTGTTTTCAAGGAGGATAAACTTATCCTCCTTTTTCTTTTTTATATTGGAATAAAGTTGTATATTTGCAATAGATATAAATTTATATATTATGATACAAGAAGATAAAATACTTTTGCTTACTGATCTTTGTGCAAGGTTACCATATGCCGTAATAGCACATGCATCTGAAATCAATAAAAACGGAATCATAACAGATGTTAATATATCATATAATATGGTCAATTTAACAGTTGATAATACTAATGGAAGATATGAATTAGTTCCTTTATTTGATATTAAACCATACCTAAGACCAATGTCAAGCATGACTGAGGAGGAGACAGAAGAGTACTGGACTAAAATAAATAACAATGCTCCTGAAATGCCAATTGATGAAATACCATCAATAGAGAACATTGCGAAATGTTCAGAAATAGTACTTAACTGGCTCAATGAACATTATTTTGATTATCGTGGTTTAATTGAAAAGGGCCTTGCAATAGAAGCACCAGAAAGAATGTATAACTAAAATTTACAAAAAATATGCCTTATAAATATTTTCCTATTGAATTTTCTTCTTATGAAGATTATATTAAATAACTCAAAGAAAAAGGACTTGCTATTGAAGCATCGGAAGTAATGCATAAAAACAAGTAAAATTATGACACAAGAAGATAAAGAACTACTTATGACTGATTTGTGTGCCAGGTTACCTTATGGGGTTAAGGTTCTCAATATGGCAGAAGGAATAAATGAAGTTTGTGAACTTGATAGCATTATGACTTCAAGAAAACACAAAGATAAAATCTTCGTTTCTCTGACTTTGCCTGATGATACAGTTATGACTGGAATCGAAATGGTAAAACCATATCTCCGTCCAATGTCTTCTATGACTGATGAGGAGAGAAAATATTATATTCATCTTCTTAAATTAGCAAAATCTGATAGAATTGTAACATCAAAAGGAGGATTAGGTACATCAGGAGCAGGGGATATTATTGATTATTTAATTTCACATCACTTTGACTATCGTGGTTTAATTCCAATGGGTCTTGCATTGGAATCACCAGAAGTAATGTATAAAAACAAATAAGATCATGATACAAGAAGAAAAATCGCTATTGCTTAAAGACCTTTGTGTAAGGTTACCTTATGGTTTTATTGTACATCGTTATAGTGATAATGTTGATATAGAAATTAATGATATTAATACATTTAGTCACTTTTTGGAATATTCTGAATATGAAGATTTCAAGCCATACCTAAGGCCAATGAGCGGTATGACTGAAAGGGAGAAAAAGGAAATAAAAGAACTTCATTTTTACTACACAGATGCTCATATAGTTAATGATGAAGACAATGATTTCAAACCTATTATTGTTGATGAAGTACACTGTTTCTGTATCATAGATTGGCTTAATAAAAATCATTTTGACTATCGTGGACTAATTGAAAAAGGTCTTGCTATTGAAGCACTAGATGGTATGTATAAAAACAAATAAGATTATGATACAAGAATATAAAGAACTTCTTTTGAAGGATTTGTGTGCAAGGTTACCTTATGGTGTTATATGAAATTAGAAAGAGATTATTCGTGGTGGGTTAGTTATTCTTGGGATTATGACTGGTTTGATTCAGAACATAATGAAATGGAGCATTATGATGATTTTGATGAAGGAAGATTATATTGTCAAAAGAAAGATATTAAAAAAGAAGTAAGAAAGAAAATCGAAGAAGAACTTAGTGATATAGAATATTGTAATCTAAAAATTACAATAGTTGATTATTATATGACAACAACAGAAGAAGTATGATTAAAGAGGATTACGTAAGTTTTGAAACAGCAAAACTTTTGAAAAATAAAGGATTTGATTGGGAATGTGCATGCATTAACCATCCTCAATGTGGAATGTCTATTCTAGGACACATGATTAACAACACTGGTTTACAACTTACAAGAGAGGCTGACTTATGTATTGATAGACAAAACTTAATTACTATCCCTACCCTTCAAATGGCAATGAAGTGGATTAGAGTAAGCTTCAGTCTATATATAGATATTGAATTACTATCAGGACCTTCTTTTTCGTGGTATATATTGCTTATGAATGATCCAAAATACATGATGGGATGTTCTGAAGATACTACTATACATTATTATAATTCATATAAAGAAGCTTGCGAAGTAGCAATAAAGTATTGTCTTGAAAATTTAATTTAAATAACTATGGAAACAATTACAGAAGATTACGTTTCATTCGAAACAGCAAAACTGTTGAAGAAGAAAGGGTTTGATGAACAAACTGTAAGATGCTATAATTTAAAGAAAGAATTATGCGCATGTCAGTGCATTGGTGATGAAACTATTAACTCTACACCAAATTATCTTATTGCTGCACCAACTCTTCAGATGGCAATGAAGTGGCTGAGAAAAAAACATAATTTACATATAACTACAATACCTTATGCTCCAATGGATAGGCATCCATATCATCCTGGTGAAGCAGATGTAGTTTATATCGCACAATTATTTAAAGGTATAATTCCTATTGATGAAATTGGAAGAAGCATAATTAAATTAACTCCAGAAGAAGCATGTGAAGCAGCAATAAAATATTGTCTTGAAAATTTAATTTAAATAACTATGTCAACAATTACAGAAGACTATGTTAGCTTTGAAATAGCCAAACTTCTTAGAAATAAAGGGTTTTCACAAGACCCGAATATATGTAATACCGCATATACTACAAAAGGTAAATTTAGTAACAATGCAAAGAGTTTTGCCTTTAATTATGAATTGATTAAACCAAGATCATATTATACTGCTCCAACCATTCAAATGGCAATGAAGTGGCTAAGAGAAATATATCAAATTGATATACAAGTTTTCCGACACATAAGAGGTAAAAAAGTTACATTTTATGCGAGAATTGAACAGAATACACATCTTGAGCATCAAGACAAATGTAACCTTTATCAATCTTACGAAGAAGCCTGCGAAGCAGCAATAAAATATTGCCTTGAAAATTTCATTTAAATAACTATGGAAACAATTACAGAAGATTACATTAGTTTTGAAACAGCAAAAATCCTAAAAGAGAAAGGGTTTGATGAACCATGCGATGTATGGTATTCTGAATATAGTTCTCAATTTGGTGATGAAAAATATACAAGTATTGAATTTGACAACCACAATAAATTTGATAAAGACTATAAGTTTATTTGTTCTGCACCAACTCTACAAATGGCAATGAAGTGGCTTAGGGAAGTACATAATGTTAATATCGAGATACATTATAATAGATTTGGAGAAAATTACAAATACTTAATAATATATAAGCCAGAAGTACTTGATGATATAAGAAGTCTTGGTGTTTTTTATTCTTACGAAGAAGCCTGCGAAGCAGCAATAAACTATTGTCTTGAAAATTTAATTTAAATAACTATAGCAAAAATTACAGATTGATCAAAGATAACATGAAAAAAACAATAGGATGTTGGATTGTAAAAAATAAAAAACCGAATGAAGTTATATTTTGTCCA
>ODAI014412793.1_pt1 | contig 19789 bp, 10 predicted proteins | sample 1539321 | NCBI WGS metagenome assembly ODAI01 (sample SAMN02144231, study PRJEB22623) | gut metagenome | biome: sheep rumen | host: Ovis aries | place: New Zealand
CCGTATCGGCTATCCTGTAATGGTTCGTCCTTCCTACGTTCTCGGCGGACGTGGAATGGAGATAGTTCACGATGACGAAATGATGAAGGTATATATGTCTGCTGCTGTTGGTGTTACACCTGACAGACCTATACTCATCGACCGTTTCCTCAACCACGCTACAGAGTGTGAGGCTGACGCTATTTCCGACGGTACAAACTGCTTTGTTCCTGCTGTTATGGAGCATATCGAGCTTGCAGGCGTTCACTCCGGTGACTCCGCTTGTATCCTCCCTGCAAAGAACCTGACAGAAAAGCAGATCGCTACTATCAAGGATTATACAAAGAAGATCGCTGTTGAAATGAACGTTTGCGGCCTTATGAATATGCAGTACGCTATCGAGGGCGACACAGTCTATGTTCTCGAGGCTAATCCCCGTGCATCAAGAACTGTTCCGCTGGTATCAAAGGTATGCGATATCAACATGGTAAGGATCGCTACAGATATAATCACATCTTCACTCACCGGCAGACCTTCTCCTGTACCGGAGCTCCATGACCGTGAGATCTGCCACTACGGCGTAAAGGAAGCTGTATTCCCCTTCAATATGTTCCAGGAGGTAGACCCTGTCCTCGGACCTGAGATGCGTTCTACAGGTGAGGTCCTCGGTATCGCTCCTACATTCGGCGAGGCTTACTACAAGGCTCAGGAGGCTACTCAGACAAGACTTCCTATGGAGGGAACTGTTCTCCTCAGCGTTTGTGACAGAGACAAGCCTGAGCTCGTTGAGATAGCTAAGAACTTCAATGAACTCGGATTCCGCATCATAGCTACCGGAAGAAGCTACGAGATGATAAAGGAAGCAGGTATCCCTGCTGAGAAGATCTTCAAGATCTACGAGGGCAGACCTAATATCGCTGACGAGATCGCTAACGGCGAGATCCAGCTCATCATCAATACTCCTGCCGGAAAGACAAGTGCTCACGATGACAGCTATATCCGTAAGGCTGCTATCAAGCACAGGATCCCCTATATCACAACAATGGCTGCTGCCAAGGCAAGTGCAGAGGGAATCAGAGCTATCAAGGAGAACAAGCACTTCGGTGTAAAGTCACTCCAGGCTCACCACAAGGACATCAAGTAAGGCTTAAAAAGATGTTATAATAATTAAAGGGATCGCTTCAGGTCATTTTCCTGAGCGGTCCCTTTTTGCATCCGGAAAAGGTGCAGTCTGTTCCGGAACAGTCAGAGAAATCACCTTAATGGTGAAGAAAGACCGGGTATCCCGCCTAAAACAACGTGAAACTGTACTATTTACGGCATCGGAATGTCATTAAATTACTATTTTTGTCATAAAACTTATATACAAAATCCAGCTTATAATGTATATTATTAATGAAAACTATGAACGGATACCCTGTGGGGTAAATAAAATGTAAAAAACATAGATCGAGAGGGAAATTAAATTATGAAGAAACATTACCTGAAGCGCTGTGCAGCTGCTATCGCTGCCTGCTCAATGATGGCTGCGGCTATCCCTGCAATTTCTGCTACATATGTAAGTGCAGCAGAGAATATCATCAAGAATTCAACATTTGAATCCGGCACAAAGGGCTGGGATACCTACAAGGAGAGCGGCGGTAAGTGCACACTTACTACTGACAGCGGCAGACTTGCTCTTAAAGTAGACAGTGTTGGTACAAAGAACTACGCTGTACAGTTCTCCTATTCAGTAGTTCCGCTTTATAAGAACGGAAAATATCGTCTTTCCTATGACATTTCCTGTACTACTGACCGCTTTGTTGAGAGCATGATCCAGCAGAACGGCGGAAAGTATACTGCATATACATGGAAGGGCGTTGACATCGGCCCGACTCCTAAGACTATAGACTATACCTTCACTATGGAGTACGATACCGATATCATGGCTAAGCTCTGCTTCAACTGCGGCGACCAGGAAGCAGACCCGGATCTTCCGGCACATACTATCTATCTCGATAATGTAAAGCTGGAGCTCCTCAATCCCAATGAAGTAGATATGTCAACTGATACAGCATATCAGCCTGATATAAACATCAACCAGGTAGGATATACTCCTGATGCCAAGAAAACAGCTGTTTTCCGCAATGTAAACGGCGGCAAGTTCTCAGTTGTCAATGCTGACACAAAGCAGGTAGTATACACAAATGACCTTCAGGGTCCGAAGAGCAATTCCTCAGCAGGAGAGACAAACTATATCGGAGACTTCTCAAGTGTTACTGCTGCCGGAAATTACTATATCACCTGTGACGGCGTTGATAATTCATACACATTCACTATCGGAGACAATGTGTATAAGAATCTTGTAGATGATTCCGTAAAGATGCTCTATTTACAGCGCTGCGGAACAAAGGTAAATGATGCTGACTTCGGCCACGATGCCTGCCATACTTCACTTGCAACAGTTTACGGCACAAATCAGCAGATAGATGTAAGCGGCGGCTGGCATGATGCCGGAGACTACGGCCGTTATGTTGTTCCTGCTGCAAAGGCTGTGGCTGACCTGCTTTACGCTTACGGAGCTAACCCCTCGCTCTACAGCGACAGCATCGGTATCCCCGAGAGCGGAAACGGTACTCCTGATATACTGGATGAAGCTCGTTTCGAGCTTGAGTGGATGCTGAAGATGCAGGCTTCAAACGGCGGTGTATACCACAAGGTAAGCTGTGCAACATTCCCCGGATTCATAATGCCTACAGAGGAGACAAATCCGCTTATAGTAACTCCTGTTTCAACTACAGCTACTGCAAACTTCTGTGCTTCAATGGCAATGGCTTATGAATTCTATAAGGACGTTGACAGTTCATTTGCAAACAAGTGCCTCAGTGCTGCTGAGAAGGCATGGGCTTACTTAGAGGCAAATACAAGCTATCAGCTCACAAATCCCGGAGATATCGTTACCGGTGATTATGCTGATTTCAGCAAGGACGACAGAGATGAGCGTTACTGGGCAGCAGCTCAGATGTACAGAGCTACAGGCAACAGCAAGTACAAGTCTGCTGTTGAGAATATGACAGTAAGAAAGGGCCTTGACTGGTCAACTGTTGGTGACTACGGCAATATCGCTATCGTTACCATGAAGGGCATTGACAAGGATTCCAGCTTATATAAAAACGCTAAGGATGCTATAGTCAGCCAGGCTGACATATTCCTCAGCACTTCAAACGGCCAGAGCTACGGTGTTGCTATCACAAAGTATGACTGGGGCAGCAATATGACTATCGCTAACTCCGGTATTATCATGGGACTTGCTTATCAGCTTACAGGCGATAAGAGCTATCTTGCCGGTGCTGACAGCCAGCTCAACTACCTCCTTGGAACAAATCCCCTTGGAACAAGCTTCGTTACAGGCTTCGGTACAGTTTCTCCTGAGCATCCCCACCACCGTCCTTCAATAGCACAGGGCAAGGCTATGAAGGGTATGCTGGTAGGCGGTGTTGACCAGAGCCTTGAAGATGATGCTGCTTTAGCTTACTGTGCAGATGCTCCGGCAGCTAAGTGCTATGTAGATAATGACGGCAGCTACTCTACAAATGAGATCACAATATACTGGAACTCACCTCTTACATATCTCCTCACTTTGACACAGACAGATTATCAGCAGGATATCACTATCGATCCTCCTACAGGGATCGTATGGGGCGATGCTGACTGTGATGGAAATGTAAAGATGAATGATGCAGTTCTTATAATGCAGGCTATCTCAAACGGCGACATCTATGGTGAAAATGGTTCGAGCGAAACACACATCACTCCTAGGGGAATCATAAATGGTGATGTTTATAACAACGGCGATAAGCTTACTCCCAGGGATGCACTTTCTATTCAGCTGTATCTGCTCCATAGATTAGATAAGCTTCCTGAGTCCTATATGCAGAGCAGTGATCCTGTAGTTACAACAACAACAGCTGTTGCAACAACAACAACAACAACTACTACTGCTGCAACTACAACAACAAGCACTCCCAGCAACCTTCCCTTCCCCGATAAGGGAACTCCTATGAACAGCAATGCATCACTTGTTGCTGACTTCAGAAAGGGACAGCCTTCATCCTTCATTGCTTCTGACGGCTGGTCAAATCAGTCAGTATTCAACTGCTTCTGGCATAAGGAGAATACATCCTATAAGGATGGAGTTCTCAACCTCACGATCGATAAGAAGAGATCAGATTCAAAGTATCCTGATTCTGCAAAGTATCCATACTCTGCCGCTGAGTACAGAACAACAAAGTTCTACGGCTACGGCTACTATGAGACATCTATGCAGGCTATAAAGAATGACGGTGTTGTATCATCATTCTTCACCTACACAGGCGAATCAGACAACAATCCTTGGGATGAGATCGATATCGAGGTACTTGGTAAGGATACCACAAAGGTACAGTTCAACTACTATACAAACAGCAAGGGCGATCACGAATTCATGTATGATCTTGGATTCGACGCTTCTGAGGCATTCCATACCTACGGCTTTGACTGGCAGCCCGACCATATCACATGGTATGTAGACGGCAAGGCAGTATATACCGCATATGATAATATCCCGAAAACTCCCGGAAAGATCATGATGAACGTATGGCCCGGAATCACTGTTGATGATTGGCTCAAGCCCTTCAACGGAAATACTCCTCTTACAGCCCGCTACCAGTGGGTCACATACAACCAGCAGTAATCACCACCTCCCAAGTGTGTAAATACATTTCTCCCTCCGGCTTCCAACGGAGGGAGAAAAATCATCCAACTCAGGTGTCCTTTTGAAGGACACCAATTTTTTTGCCTTTTGAAAAGTGGGATTTCTCAGACTCCTTTCCTGAAACTTCCGGTATACGGGCGCTCTGCATAAAAAAAGAGCGCTCATTTTTTATGAGCGCTCTATATGGATCGGAGCTTTTCAGCTTTTATTTTTTCTTTTTCTTCTTGCCGTTTTTATTTTTGTTTCCGTTTCCGGACTTCTTTACGGCATTGTTTACAGCTTTTTCAGCCTTTTCTGCGGTATCTGAGGCTTTTTCCTCTGCTTTCTGAACTGCATTCTCAACAGCTTCTTCTGCATTCTCAGCAGCCTTTTCGGCATTTTCCGCATAGGCCTTGCCCTTTTCAAGGAGCTCCTCGTTCTTGGAGGCTATCTTTTCAGCCTCTTCACGGGCTTTATCAGCTTTTTTCTTTGCTGATTCGGAGAACTCTCCCTCGACAGCGCCCTTTGACTTGATTATCTGTACATTCTTTTTCTTCTTGCCGGTCTTTTCTTCCTCTTCTATCTCAGGAAGTCCCAGCTTCTTTCTTCTCTTGGCCTCAAGTCTCTTCTTTATAACAGGATTGTGCTTTCTGTCGTAGAGATAGAGGAGAACGACACAGATGATACCAATGAAGAATGCAACTACACCTATTCTGAATCCGGGCGGAGTATACTTCATAGTAACGGTATGCTCGCCTTCAGGGAGACGGATTCCTATGAGAGCACCAAGTACAACAATTTCGCCTTCGCTGCCGCTTTCGTTTTCGTAGTAGGAATTGCCGAATTCGTCAGTCTTCTGAACTACGAGGTTGTCCACCTTCTTGCCGTCGATCATTACCTCCCAGCCGGGCTCATAAGGAATGGATGTTACCATTACCTGACCCTCTCTTGCAGTTATCTTGCCTTCGAGGCGGCGGTCATTTGACTTATCAGGATCTATCTGCCACTGGTTCTGCTTTACAATGTCAATATCCTGCTGGAAAGTATCACGGTCAAGGTAGTAGAAGTTGAAACCTGCTTCCTTTCTGACCATGATGTACTCATTTGATCCGACATATCTGCCGTTTTCGCCTGTAGCCTGGATCGTAAGTCTTACTTCGATCTCAGTACCTGCATCGAAAGGACCTATTCTGACGATAGGAGATGAATTGGTGTTGAAGTAAGTTCCGTAGCCGGAATGTCCGTAGAAGTTTCCGTTTTCATCCTTTGTATCTGATACCCAGAGGTTGCAGGCCTTTCTTACCTCAGAGCCAAGATGCATATAGATGTCACCTGTCTGGGGAACTGTAAGATGAATGTTTACAACAGCGTCGCCGGCATCTGCAAGAGCTTCGAAGCAGTCGTGCATTGTGCCCTTTCCGTCACCATCGGGGTCGTTGAAGTAGTCGTGGAGAGAAACCTTTGTATTGTCGTAGGATACCTCAGTCTGTATCGGAACGTAGTACTGCTTAGGCTGGAGCGGATTCTTTGACATATCGGTATTGCCTGTCATAGCACTGAGGAAGTTGTTGAGGCTGTTGAAGGGATTGTCATTGCCGAGACCTGTAAGTCTGAGGATATCATCATCAGACATAAATCCGATAGAGAGCGCATTGGGGTTCTCATAGATATCAACATTTGCAGTAACGTCATCGTCTTTTGTGTAGGTAGTTGAGAAGCGCTTGATATAGGAGTCATCCAGCATTTTTGTGTTGCCGTGTCTGCTCGGGTCATCGAGAACGTACTTGATACCGAGGATAGAGTCTGCAACAGGGTTGCTTCCCTCATACTTTGATTCAAAGCTCTGAGTGAAGAATCCCATAGCCTCGATGAATGAGATAGCCTTTGCGTTCATTACTGAGCTTGAGTGGGAGATACCCTTGAGTCCGAGAGCAAGGTTATCATTTACGATACGGCTGTAGGTCTTTTCAGAGCGGTAGAAGCCGTTGTCGTATTCTTCAAGCTCGTCCACAACGTCCTTACCGCTGAGGATCTCGGTGTAGGTGCTCTTATCGGAGTTACCTACCTCCTTGAAGATCTTTCTGAAGGAGTCGTAGCAGTTATATCCGCCCTCGAAGATGACTACTGCTGCAACAAGGCAGGTCAGCAGGGTCTTAGCGGATTTTTTCTTCATGCGGCTGTATGCGTAAAGGTATATAACGTATGCAGCAGCGAGAGTCATACCGATAGCGACAGTACCGAGCCATACCTCGTCCCACTTATCGGAGCCGTGCTCCATAGTATCCTTATAGGGCCATACAGCAACGTACTTATACTTGGTCTGGTTATAGTTATACTTGGGCATATTTGCCACGAACATAGCAGTGAGCAGGGCGATGATACCGAAGCTTCCGCCTGCCTCTGCCGGGCTCAGCTTGTAGCCGTCCAGATTTGAGAACAGGTCTGCTGCCATTGCTATGACGATGAATGAAACCAGGAATGAGTATCTGTAGGGGAGCCAGTTAGGATCCTGACCGCCGTGCCACATCATATTGATGGGCTTTACATACATACTCATGAACATGATAAAGAGGAGAAGGGCATTTCCGATCTTTCTGTTCAGCTTTATCTTCTTGTTCATGAAGTAGAGCGGGAGCATCACGAATGACATAACTCCGGAGTAGATCTCAGGACGTCCATAGAGGCGTGTACCCTCGTCAACGTTTACAGAGTAATACTGATTGGGGAGCATACAAGGAACGAGCTCAAGGGGCTTGAAGAGGTTCTTGTAGCTGTAATCCGGATCGGAGAAGTCGAACTTACCGAGTGCAAGAGCATTGTATACGGGAAGTATCATAAACAGGCTGCAAAGAAGAACAACAATGGTCGAAATTCCCATTACAGCGAATGTGTATACATACTCAGTGATGTTCTTGAACTTCCTGTTTGTTCCGAAGAACAGATAATAGAAGAAGTATATGGCCACGAATATTGCGATCATGAAGCCGATATAGAAGTTCGCAACGAACATAATGGCCAGCGGGATGATGTAGTTTATCTTTCTTCCGTCATCGATGAGGTATTCCACACCGAGGATGATAAGTGGGAGGAAGATAGGTCCGTCGATCCACATGGGGTCGATAAGCTGGATAACAACGTAGCTCATCATAGCATACATAGTCGAGAACATTACTGACGGTATGGGAGCAACGTGTTTTGAACGCTGAGCGTAGATGCAGAAAGTCAATCCGCAGGAGCCGACCTTGCACATCTGCATTATCATCATGCTTTCCACTATCATTTTTCTTGGCAGGAGCATGATTATCAGCGTAAACGGACTGGCCAGATAGTAGCCGATAATACCCATGAAGCCGCCGGAGAGGTTTCTGCTCCAGCTGTAGAAAACGCTTCCGTCGCCCCAGAAGGCGTCACGAAGTGCTTCAAAGTAATAGATATACTGTCCGCTGAGGTCGAGAGTGAGAACTGAACGCTCGCCGAAGGGGTAAACTCCGAATGCGATATAGGAGATGAGCGTCAGAACGAAGGGAATGATGAATGCCGGAATGCAGAACCAGAGATTTGATTTAGGTCTTGCGGCCTCGGCTATCACTTCTGTGGCAGTACGGGCAGGCTTGCCGTTGTACTGATTCGGTCTGCGGGTCTTGGACCCGTTTTTGGCTCCGGAGCCGCCTGATCTCGGCTTTGAGGCAGTACCGGAAGCTTTTGAATTAGCCAATGTTGTTCCTCCTTTTTTACACGGGGAGATCATATTTAAAGGCCTTTGAAGCCATAATCCCCGATTATAATACTATCTTTCATTATACTACATATTTATCTGATTTGCAAGTGTTATAAAGAGATTTTTCAAGTTTGGGGCAGAAGGAAAGTTATTGCATATAAACGTCTTCCCGGCTTTGATCCAAGGTAAAAAAAATACCGCACAGATGTGCGGTATCGATGTATTTTTTTATACAGCAGCCTTATCCTCAACAGCTTTTGTTTCGGAGGCCTTATCCGGAACGCTGACCTTTTCGATATCAGCGCCGAGAGCTCTGAGCTTGCCTTCCATGCAGTCATAGCCTCTTTCGATATGGTATATATCCTCTATCTCGGTAACGCCCTGAGCAGCAAGACCGGCAATGATAAGAGCAGCACCTGCTCTGAGGTCGCAGGCCTTTACGGGAGCTCCCATGAGCTTTCCTGTGCCCTCGATGAGAGCGACCTTACCGTTGACAGTGATATCAGCGCCCATTCTTCTGAGCTCGTCCACATAGCGGAATCTCTGCTCCCAGATATTCTCGGTAATGATACTTGTACCCTGAGCGAGAGTGAGGAGAGTAGCTATCTGAGACTGCATATCAGTCGGGAAACCGGGATGAGGAGCGGTCTTGATATTGGTCTTTACGAGAGGACCGTCCACCCATACTCTGATGCTGTCGTCATACTGTTCGATATTTACGCCAATTTTCTCAAGCTTCTTGGTAATGGACTCAAGGTGCTTGGGGATAACGTTCTTGATGATAGCGTCGCCCTTTGTAGCGGCAATAGCAACCATGAAGGTGCCGGCTTCGATCTGGTCGGGGATGACGGAATAGGTAGTACCGTGGAGGTGTTCCACACCACGGACCTTGATAACATCTGTACCTGCGCCCATGATATTTGCGCCCATAGAGTTGAGGAAGTTAGCGAGATCAACGATATGGGGCTCCTTAGCGGCATTTTCGATAACTGTGAGGCCTTCTGCCTTAACAGCGGCAAGCATAGCGTTCATAGTTGCACCAACGGTAACAACGTCGAAGAAGATCTGATTGCCTGTAAGCTTATCAGCAGTGAGGTCGATCATACCCTGGCTCAGGTTATACTTAGCACCGAGGGAGGTGAAGGCTTTGAGGTGCTGATCTATGGGGCGGTCTCCGAGGGGACATCCGCCGGGCATAGAAACTCTTGCCTTATTGAATTTTCCCAGAAGAGCGCCGAGGAAGTAGTAAGAAGCTCTCATCTTCCTTGCGGTCTCATAGGGAACGCAGAATTTATCAATACCGGTAGGGTCGATCCTGTAAGCGTCCTTTCCTACACTTTCAACCTTTGCGCCCATTTCCTTGAGGATACGGATACAGATGTTTACATCGCTTATTGTGGGGACATTTTCGATGACACATGGTTCATCTGACAGGATCACAGCCGGAAGGATAGCAACAGCTGCATTTTTAGCTCCGCTGATAGTAACCTCGCCGGTCAGGCGTCTTCCGCCTTTGACTACAAACTTATCCAATTAAATTCGCTCCTTATTTTTCAGGATTATATTTTTCTCTCCTGAACTTCTTTCTTTTGTTATATAAACCGCACCTGCGGCATGGGAACATTATTTATAGTCGGCGATGAACCATTTAAGCTCTTCGCCCTCATACTTGCCGACCTTAAGGTACTCTATAGCGAGCTCCTCAACAGGTCTGTCCTCGGCAGTTGCGGGAGCGCCGCTTACCATTTTCTCTGTCATTATATCCTGAGCAGAGAAGACGATATCGAGTCCCTGGTAGACCTGACCGAAAACTGTATAGCCGCCGTCGAGCCATGGAGCACCGCCGGCTGCGGAATAAACTTTTTTAACATCCTCAGGAGCGCCGTTAGCGAACTGCTCCTCGGGATAGAGGTTTCCTGTAACGATATAGAACTGGCTTCTGTCGGTATCTGTTGAACCGCTGTTTGCATAGGCAACAGCACCGGCTGCATGGATAACATTAGGATCGGCGCCGCCGTCGAAGGTACCTCCCCAGATCGAGTCACCGCCGGTACCTGTACCGGTAGGATCTCCGCCCTGGATCATAAAGTCCTGGATGATTCGGTGGAAAATGAGGCCGTCGTAGTAGCCTTTTTCGGCCAGACCGACGAAGTTTTCAACGCCTTTTTCGGCATACTCCGGGAAAAGTCTGATCTTTATTTCTCCGTCATATCCCTTTAATTTCATGATAATGACGGTATCTCCCTCCTTGGGAGATGTAAAATTCTTTACAGGCGAATTTTCCTTATCTATATCAGGAACTGACCTGTCAGCGAATCTGTCGATATTGATAACGCCGTTATCGAGGTGCCATAAAGTATCAGTATCTGTCTGAGAGCCTTCATCTGACGAAGATGAGGTCTTGTTATAAGAAGAGGCATCATCTACTTCAAGGTGTTTGCCGCATGAGTACAGAGCTGAAGCGGCGGTTACAGTGCAGAGAAAAGCTGCAAGAGCCTTTTTTACCATAAATTTCACTCCTTCAGTATGCTGTGAAATCAAGTTACTCTCAGTAACCTATTTATTATACATCATAAAAATCAATTTGTAAATAGTTTTCGCTAAATTTTGTTAAAAACAGAGAAGTCGTGGAAAAATGGTGGGATATTTAGTAAAGCGTGACAATTATTTTCCGGATACAGCGTCCTTTGAAGAGTAGGTGCTTATACGGACCGACTTTATCATAACATCCGGTGTAGGCTTATTGTACTGGCCTGTGCCGTCGTATTCAAGTGAAGCGAGCTTATCCACAACATCCAGACCCTCATAGGTCTGGCCGATGATAGTCATCTGCTGTGAGAAATTAGGGATACCGCCCTTGGTTATGAAGGCATCAGCAAGGGCCTTGCTTGGAGAGGATTCCCTGAGTTCCTCTGAAATATCGTCAGTGAACTTGATAGAGTTGATTATATTGAAGCGGCTTCCGCAGTAGTAGGTACCGCCGCCCAGGAATTTTTCTTTGAGTGTGCGGCTGTATTCGGTATTTATCATACATACAGCGCCTCTGAAGGGCCAGAGATCCTGGTGGAGCTCACGTTCTATCCGCTCATCGGTGTCATCGCCCACGGTGCCGTTCTGATTTTTAGCTCCGCAGCCGGCATATGCGCCGTCCTGAGAGTCGAAAACATAGGTATTATCGTAATAGCCTTTTTCGGCCAGATCGGTGAAATTTTTCACGGCATTCGGGGAATACTGAGGGTAGAGGACCATTCTTATCTCTCCCACTGACGTATCTATAATAGCTATGGGATCCCCTTCCTTGGGATCTTCGAGCTGAACAAGCTTCATAGTGCCGATATCTATAGTGATGTAGGTATTATTTTTATCTCTGATCCTTGAAAGCACCATAAGGGAGATAGTAAGGCTTCCCATAATGAGTGTAAGCAGCAGGATCATTTTAATAAAACGTCTTCCGTCCTTCATTTTTGACCTCGCAATATATTTACATACCTCAATTATACATTATATCATTTAATTTGTCAAGCAAAAGGCGATATATCTGTAATTTATTTTTCCCGGAGACAGCTGATATATTCAGCTGCTGAATATCATCCGGAGTATAGTGAGTATGGTATCGCCGATACGGTCTGAGTCAGCTATCTCGGCGGCCTTGTCCGGACGGTTGGTGATGATGTTATCCACATTAAGTGAGATCATGGAGCGGATATCCTCTTCACGGTCAACAGTCCAAACGAATATCTTCTTGCCGTTCTGGTGGACAGTATTCACAACGCTCTGGTTCACAAAGATATAGTTCATGCTGACAGCGTCTATATCCGGGAGCTTTGAATATGAGGTGGATGTGGCAAGATTTGCTATAAGAGCGGTCTTGATCTTCGGGTCAAGGGCCTTGACCTTCTGGAGAGCCTTATAGGAGAATGACGTGATATAGCATGAATCCCGTATATCGTATTCGTTTACGAGATCGACAGTCATCTCAGCGATGAGATCGACATTGCCGATATTTTTTATTTCGATATTCATAAGGCACTTATGGTCTACCAGCTCAAGGACATCGGAGAGAAGCATTATCCTTGCGTCCTCATACTCGCTGCCGAACCATTTTCCTGCGGAGAAATCCTGGAGCTGATCGTAAGTGTACGAGGATACTCTTCCGGAGCCGTCTGTAGTGCGGTCGATGGTTTTATCGTGAATGACCACCAGCTTCTGATCCTTTGTGAGCTGTACATCGAGCTCTATATAATCCGCACCGCTGCCGACAGCGGCTTCAAATGCATATTTTGTATTTTCCGGTGCATCATGAGAAGCTCCTCTGTGGGCACTTATCTGTGTTCCGTTTATAGGAGCATAGAGCTTGATATTGCCCTTGTAAACGCTTCTTATGTAGCTGATATTCAGCATAAGTCCGCCGGCTGCCAGGCTGAGAATGAGCAGAGCCTTCGGCATAGGGCGCATCTTTTTTCTTTCACGGTCAGGGAGGGTTATTTCCTCATCCTCTTTCAGGTCTCCCAGAAATCTTCCGGTGAGCCAGCACATTATGGCCGGTGCAGAGAAAAATGCAGATACTGCTGTAAATACCCTTATAGCGTATCTGATGACATTGAGAGCTCCTCTGAAGGCTTTTTCCGGACGTGAAAAGCCCTTGATGAACAGTACTATCACGAAGCTGATACCGAAAGTGACAGCTATAGACACTACAAGTATGAACATTGTCCACAGCAGGAAGGTAAAGGCAGTCCTGAGGCGTCTGCGGACTATTTTTTCACGGCTGGCTCTGACACATTCCGGGAATTTCTTGTCTGTCAGTATAATATAGTGGAGGCTGTAGCTCCGGCTGACTATCAGGAATATGAAAAGCAGCTGTATGAGGATATAGGTCACAACAGCGATACGGCTGTCGAAGTGGATGAACATTCTTCTGAGTATGGGCAGGAGCGGTGCCATAAACATACCTGATGATAAAGTGAAGTGTGCAAAAGGCATTATCAGCATAAAGATAAGGAATCTCAGTATCCCCTGTCCACGGAAGGCTTTATTGAAGGCCTTGAAGCCTGTAAGCAGCATACCGCCCACAGTTATCTTGTCGTGCCTGCTGTAGCAGGTGAAGCAGGCTGCAAGAGCGCAGAGCTCCACAAAAGCGAAAAATCCCGAAAGGAACAGCAGTATCAGCACGATGAAGATAGTTATCGGGCTTTTCAGGTAGATAAGCATACTCTCATCCGAAAGGTATGAGATGTGAGCGCTTTTCATCGTAAGGCCAAGGGCAAGGTTCAGTACAGGCGCACCTATGGCCGCAAGTATGAGTTTGAACAGAAATTCAAACAGCAGAAAATGAGGGAGTGCCCTGACAAAGGCTCCCATAGACTTAAAAAAATTCTTCATATAATATCTTTCCCCGTACCGCCGTATGCGGTATTCCGTACAGCCTCAGCTGTCTTTGTTCTATAGTATATTATACCCTCAACAGGTCCGGCTGTCAATAATTTCCGAAACAGGCATCTGATACTTTTGAAATTTAACGGCGGGGATAGTGCTGTGATAATAAATATGCCTGCACGATCAGTGCAGGCGATAAGAGGAATAATAAATAAATAATAATGAGGGAATTGGGGGGATCATCTGATCCATTGACTGTATTATATCCCCGTAAACTTAAAATAATCTTAATATAGTCTGAAAGGTCAGTCAGTCTGGCCTATATCTCCGTCATCGTCCTCCGGGACGGCAGCTTTCTCCTCATTGAGACGGTTTATTTCCGCTCGCCTTTGTTCAAGGGCGGGGAGAAGATTCTCACGGTAGAAGTGATCGCAGATAGCTGCAAACGGGATAGCAAGAAGGATGCCGATGATGCCGAAGATACGTCCGCCTACGATAATGGCAATGAGTATCAGCAGGCCGGGTACTCCGAGAGTGCTTCCGAAGAGCTTGGGCTTGATGAGATATCCGTCGCAGAGCTGAAGGAAAAGTGTGAAGATAAGGAAAATAACTGCACTTTTCGGGTCAACCATGAGGAGGATGAATCCGCCGATGACTGCTCCGACCAACGGGCCGAATGTAGGCGCAAGATTGGTTATGGCGACTACAAAGGATACAAGAGCGATGTACTGCATACCGGTTATGGCCATGAATATGGCATTTACTGTACCCACAATGAGAGCATCGATGATAGTGAAGACGATATAGCGGTTGAGAACTGCATCACAGTGCTTGAGGAAGGATATGGTGTGATCGTATTTTGAGGGAGACATAGTTGCCTTCATAAGTCTTGTAGAGCCCTCTTTTATCCTCTCCTTTCCGGCAAGGAGGTATACTGACAGGATGAATGCGACTATCCAGTTGAACATACCCTTTCCGGCAGTAGTGAAGAAATTGATGATCTCGGTGGAATTATCAGAAATATAGGAGGTCACCTCGTTGAGTATCTTTTCAGAGGAATCGACAAATCGTCTCAGGTTCACCTTGCGGGATACATCCGGATCGATGTTTTCGAGCAGCTTTTGTACGGAGGCTGCATATGTGCCTATATTATTGACGAAATTGGTGATACTCTCCACAAGCTGAGGTATCAGCGTAAGGAGTGACAGCACAACAAAGCATATCACGGTCGCAACGGCAAGGCATATAGAAAGCACCCACTGTGCAGAGTGGGAGGGTATCTTTCTGAAAAAGGTCTTCTGATAGAACTTGGCCAGGGGATTCATCATATAAGCCATGACACAGCCGCCGATAGCTGTGGAGAAATAGCTGATTATAGTGGATATCTCGTCCCATATGGAACCTATATTTGAAAGCAGCAGATAGCATATTACAGTTATGCATCCCGCCATGGTATTGGCGAACCACCGCTTTGTCATAAGATCTTTGAATTTTTCCATTTTAACAGACCCTTATTTTAAAATATACATTAATTATATCATACCAGCCTCACCCTGTCAATGGTGAGAATCGGGAGCAGGTACATGGATCCTCAATTCTCCATTTTCCATGCAATTTAAAACGTGAGATATTGACAAAAAGCCGGAAATATATTATAATGTTAAGTAATGCTATTTCAGGGATGATTCCCGCTGACTAATATATAAATAAGGAGTGCATTATCATGGCTTTAAAGAAGATGTCCAGAGAGAGCTACGACAAGCTGGTCGCTGAGCTTGATGACCTCAAGATCAATAAACGTAAGGAAGTTGCCGAAAGACTGAAGGTCGCTCGTTCCTACGGAGACCTCTCCGAGAACGCTGAGTACGATGAGGCAAAGAACGAACAGGCTATCCTGGAAGCTCAGATCAGCGAACTCCAGTACACTATCGACAATGCAGAGATAGTTGAGGATTCCAATATCTCAGTAGATGAGGTAGGCATGAGCTCAAAGATCACAATAAAGCGTGTGGATACAGGCAAGATCGAGACATTCACTATCGTTGGTACAAACCACGCTAATGTAAGAGAAGGAAAGATCTCAGACGAATCTCCTATCGGCAAGGCTGCCATGAAGAAAAAGGTGGGAGATATCTTCATCGTTGAGGCTCCTGCCGGCGAGCTTCGCTTCGAGATCATTGAAATATCCAAGTAATCACGGAAGGACGTACTGTAATGAGCGAAAATCAGGTAAACGCTCCTGTTGAGGCCGAGGAGGCCGTACAGGATATAAATATACTCAAGAAGGACCGCCTTGACAAGTTGGCTGACCTCAGAGAGCTTGGCAAGGACCCCTATCAGATAACAAAGTTCGATGTGACCGGCCACGCTGCTGACTACAAGGCAGAGTATGAGGCAAAGGAAGCTGAGCTTATAGCTGCTGCCGGCGGAGACGAGGAAAAGCTGAATGCAAGCCTTGAAGCCCTCCATGAGAATACTATCCGCATTGCCGGACGTATCATGAGCTGGAGAGATATGGGTAAGGCTAACTTCATCGATGTCCGTGACGTTACTGACCGTATACAGGTATATGTGCGCTCAAACGACGTTGGTGCAGACCTCTTCAAGGAGTTCAAGAAGAAGTGGGATATCGGTGACCTTATCGGTGTTGAGGGATATGTCTTCAGAACAAGAAAGGGCGAGATCTCAATACACGCAAAGAGCATCGTGCTCCTTTCAAAGTCGCTCCTTCCCCTGCCTGAGAAATGGCACGGCCTCAAGGACCCCGATACAAGATACCGTCAGCGCTATGTTGACCTTATCGTAAATCCTGAGGTAAAGGATACATTTGTAAAGCGTTCAAAGATAATATCCTCTATAAGACGCTACCTTGACGCACAGGGCTTCATGGAAGTCGAGACTCCTATGCTGGTATCAAATGCCGGCGGAGCTGCTGCAAGACCTTTTGAAACTCACTATAACGCTCTCGATGAGGATGTAAAGCTCCGTATAAGCCTTGAGCTCTACCTCAAGAGACTTATCGTCGGCGGACTTGAAAGAGTTTATGAGATCGGCCGAGTTTTCAGAAACGAAGGCGTTGATACACGTCATAACCCAGAGTTCACACTTATGGAACTCTATCAGGCATATACAGATTACTACGGAATGATGGATCTCACTGAGAATATGTTCCGTCATGTGGCTCAGGAAGTGTGCGGAACTACCTGCGTACCTTACGGCGAGTATATGATCGACCTCGGCAAGCCCTTCGAGAGACTTACCATGATCGACGCTGTAAAGAAGTATTCCGGTGTTGACTTCAACGAGATAAAGACTCTTGAAGAAGCCCGTGAGATAGCTAAGGCAAAGGGCGTTGAGTTCGAGGACCGCCACAAGAGAGGCGATATCCTTAACCTCTTCTTCGAGGCTTTCGTCGAAGAACACCTCATTCAGCCTACATTCATCATGGATCACCCCATCGAGATATCTCCCCTTACAAAGAAAAAGCCCGATGCTCCCGACTATGTTGAGCGTTTCGAGCTGTTTATCACAGGACGTGAGATGTGTAACGCTTACTCAGAGCTGAACGATCCTATCGACCAGAGAGAAAGATTCAAGGCTCAGGAAGAGGCTCTCAGCCAGGGCGATGAGGAAGCTAACCGTACTGATGAGGACTTCCTCCGTGCACTTGAGATCGGTATGCCTCCTACAGGCGGTATCGGCTACGGTATCGACCGACTTGTTATGCTCCTTACAAACAGCGCTTCTATCAGAGACGTCCTCCTCTTCCCGACACTTAAGTCTGTTCCCGCTAACGGCGGCAGAACTGCAAAGCCAGAGGACGAAGAGTAATAAATATTTATGGGCGGATATAAGTTTAATTCACTTATATAAGTATGTGTCAGTTACTCGGGGAAAACCTTTCTGAGGAAAGGTTCTTCCCCGAACCCCTTTCCAAAGACTTTTAATCTTATTTTTTCCATTATAGGGCGCTTACCTTGTAATAAAAGGTAATAAAAAAAATCGGTGCGCCCTATACTGGAAAAAATCAAAACTGGAAGTTTTAGGAAGGGAGTTTGAGGGAAACCCTTTTTCAAAAGGGTTTCCCTCAATAACTAACGCATAGTTTATATACGAGCATCACATATATCCGCCCGTGATTTTTTCACAGGAGGAAAAATGAAAGAAAAGGATAAGGCTCCGAAGGCGGAAACAGTTTCGGCGAAGGGGAATGAAGTTTCTGATGATGAAAAGCTCGACATAAAAAAGAGTGTTTTTGAGGTCAACAGGGAGCTTCAGGCACAGCGTCAGAAGGAGCAGGAGGAGCTTGAACGGAAAGCTGAGGAAAAGCGTATAGCCCGTGAAAAAGCCCGTCAGGAAGCCTATGATAAGAAGATACTCGAAGAGAGAAGAGAGCTGATAAAGCTCAAGCAGGGCATCATCGAGGATACTGAGGCCATTCACGAAGAAGCCGATGAAGCAGTTGTGAAGAGAACTCCATGGCAGAAATTCAGGAGCTTCATCTACCTCAACAAATGGTGGCTCATACTGGTGCTGATATTCGGCTCCATAGCCGGATTCCTGATATATAATTTTGTTACCAAGCCGAAGCCGGATATAGTTGTGCTGGTAATATGCGATGACCTTGATATAGGCGATAATCCCAAGCTGGAGGAGTATATAGAGAGCTTCTCGGAGGATTTCAACGGCAACGGAAAGGTGCTTGCCTCGGTCTACTATATACAGCTTTCGGACAACGACTACAGGAATTATGCCAACGGTACTGATAATAAGCTCACAACGCAGCTTCAGTCCGCAGACGGAGTTATAGTCATAGGCGGAAAGAGCCTGACTGATCTTTTCACTGATGAAAAGACCGGCCAGATGGACGAGGTATTCATGGATATGAATGAACTCTTCCCGGGAAACAGTCATATAAAGAGCGGACGATTCTACCTTAAAGGTACTAAGTTCGGCGAGAGGATAGGAATGGACGATAGTGAGATACCCTACGATATGTATATAACTATCAGAAAGCCTGTGGACCTGCTTTATGCCGATGAGGACGAGATGCAGGAGACCTATGATAAGGACTTCCCCGTGCTTGAAAAAATAATAGCTGATCTTTCGGAATAAAATGACCGGAGAAGCAGGAATATGCCTGTTTCTCCGGCTTTTTGCTGTTATAATTATCCGTTGAATCTTGCTTTTATTATAGAATAGCCATGGGGCGGGATGGTCAGGGCATCGTCCGTATAGTCGCCGACGAACTGCTCAAAGGCTGTAAATCGGTTCAGATACGAGCTTAGTCCGCTGAGACAGACATTATCATCGCTTCTGTTTATAAAGAAGATATAGTCGATCTCTTTTCCCTGACGGGTGAAGGCGGTGATGCGTTCATCTATATACTCGCCGTCATTCCGAACGAAATATATCTTTCCGTCCTTCAGATTCGGTATGGATTTTCTTATGCGGCTGAGTTCACTGACATAGCTGATGAGCTCGGTATCTTCATTTCCCCAGGGATAGCAGCGGCGGTTGAAGGGGTCCTTATAGCCCTGAAGGCCGGCCTCGTCGCCGTAATATATACAAGGTACTCCCGGCAGGAAAAACATGAGAGCCATAGCGGTTTTCAGCTTGTTCTTTCCGTTTATGTACTCATCCTCGCTGAGGTATTTTTCAGCCATCCAGTCCTTGTTTTTGCCGATGCAGCTTTCTCCGCCGAGGCGGTTTATGGCTCTTTCGATGTCGTGGGTCGAGACAAAGTTCATAAGCACATCCACAGTCGGCTTCGGGTAGTTTTCGGTGATAGTCATTACAGCGTTGATAAGGTCTTCAGCTCTGCTTCCGGCGGCAAAGTTGATCATAGCCTCACGGAAGGGGTAGTTCATTACGGAGTCCAGCTGATCTCCCAGCAGGTAGCGGCGCTTTATGCCGTAGCTCTCCTTATTTGAAGCGTCCTCCCAGACCTCGCCGATAATGATCTTATCCTTATCGAAGCTCTTGACAGCTCTTCTCAGATTATC
>ODAI010395432.1_pt1 | contig 19788 bp, 16 predicted proteins | sample 1539321 | NCBI WGS metagenome assembly ODAI01 (sample SAMN02144231, study PRJEB22623) | gut metagenome | biome: sheep rumen | host: Ovis aries | place: New Zealand
GTGTGATCATCTTAATTAATCTGAGCTGTGAAGCTCTGTAAGGAGGTGCCAGAATGGCTGTACCGAAGAGAAAAACTTCCAAGGCAAGACGTGATAAGAGACGTAGTGCTGTTTGGAAGCTCGAAGCACCCGCTATGTCCAAGTGTGACAACTGCGGCGCATTTAAGGCTCCGCACAAGGTCTGCAAGAACTGCGGTTTCTATAAGGGCGTTGAGGTCCTTAAGATGGACGCTGAATAATCGGCTGAACACGAAGTATGAGAAGGAGAGGAGGAGAGATCCTTCTCTCCTTTTTAACTGCCAGACAGCTTGGAGTTTTATTTATGGTAAAGATCAACAGCGTTGTTCCCGGCTCACCATCGGATAAAGCCGGAGTACGCAGTGAAGATATACTGGTCAGTATAAACGGCCACAGCGTCAAGGACGTGCTTGACTATATGTACTATGCAGCTGAAACTGATGTAACGCTGCTCCTTGTCCGTCACGGAGAGGAAATGACCGTTAGTATAAGCAAAGACGAGTACGATGACCTGGGGCTGGAATTCGAGACCTTCCTTATGGACAGCAAACAGTCATGCAGCAATAAGTGCGTGTTCTGCTTTATAGATCAGATGCCTCCGGGAATGAGAGAAACGCTCTATTTCAAGGACGATGATGCAAGACTGTCATTTTTGCAGGGAAACTATGTTACCCTTACAAATATGAGCCAGTCTGATATCGACCGTATAATAAAGATGAAGCTCAATATCAACGTATCTGTGCATACTACCAACCCGGAGCTCAGGGTCAAAATGATGCACAATCGTTTTGCCGGGGAGAAGCTTAAATATATCTGGCAGCTTGCTCAGAACGGGATCAAGCTCAATTGTCAGGTGGTGTGCTGTCCCAGACTTAACGACGGCGACGAGCTGAGACGTACTCTCAGTGACCTGGGAAGCCTTATGCCGAATATTTCCAGCATGGCTGTTGTTCCTGTAGGAGTTACAAAATTCCGCCAGGGACTGTATCCGCTTACCGGCTTTACTCCCGAGGGCGCCGGCGAGACGATAGATATTATCGAGAGCTATCAGCGTGAGTTCCTTGAAAAATTCGGCACGAGAACAGTATTTCCCTCCGATGAGTTCTACCTTATCGCCGGGAGAGATATCCCGCCGGCTGAGGTTTATGAGGACTATCCCCAGTATGAGAACGGTGTAGGTATGCTCCGCTCTCTTATGGATGAGTTCTATCAGGCATTGGATATGGCCGAATGGGAGGGCGGAGACCGCCATGTGACTATTGCCACAGGATATTCTCCCTACGGAGTCATTTCCTCTCTTGCAAAGCTTGCAGAGGAGAGATTCCCTCAGCTCCGATGCGATGTATACCGCATACGCAATGACTTTTTCGGGGATACTATCACCGTTACCGGACTTATAACTGCCCAGGATCTTATTGCACAGCTTAAGGATAAAGAGCTCGGCACAGAGCTGCTGCTTTCCTCAGCTATGGTCAGAAGGGATTCCGATGTGTTCCTTGACGATATGACCATAGGTGACGTTGAGCGTGAGCTGGGAGTTGAGGTGGTTACAACTAACAGCGACGGTTTTGAGCTGCTTGATGCGATAATGGGCATAAAATACTGATGCGGGAGGATCTCCCGTTTTACAAAGCAATAAGCAAATATATGAAAGGAGAGTGGGAACAATGTCAATACCGATAGTTGCAGTCGTAGGAAGACCTAATGTAGGTAAATCTACACTTTTCAACAAGCTCATCGGACAGCGTCTTTCCATAGTTGAGGATACTCCCGGAGTTACCCGTGACCGTATCTACTCAAAGTGCGAATGGCGGGGCAAGGAATTCATGGTAGTGGATACAGGCGGTATCGAGCCTGACAGTGATGATGTGATCCTTTCACAGATGAGAAGACAGTCCGAGCTTGCTATAGAGAAGGCAGATGTTATCGTATTCGTAACGGATATCCGCTGCGGAGTCACATCCGATGACTATACTGTGGCACAGATGCTTCTGAAGAGCGGAAAACCCATTGTGCTGGCTGTAAACAAGTGTGATACACTTGGCGAGCCTCCCATGGAGATATATGAGTTCTATAATCTCGGACTCGGAGACCCTTATCCGATATCCTCAGTACACGGCCACGGTACAGGAGATATGCTTGATAAGATATATGAGTACCTTCCCGAAGCAAAGGAAGAGGAATACGAGGATGACTATATCAAGGTAGCGGTAATAGGCAAGCCTAATGCCGGAAAGTCCTCGCTTATAAACAAGATAGCCGGTGAGGAGAGAGTTATCGTTTCCGATATTGCCGGTACTACCAGAGATTCAACGGATACTGTGATTGAGAATGATTACGGTAAGTTTGTGTTTATAGACACAGCAGGTATCCGCAAGAAGTCTAAGGTGACTGAAAAAATCGAGCATTACAGCGTCCTGAGAGCCTATATGGCAGTGGACAGGGCGGATGTATGCGTTATCATGCTTGATGCCTCAGAGGGCTTTACAGAGCAGGATTCAAAGGTCGCAGGATATGCTCATGAGCAGGGAAAAGCCTGTGTAGTAGCTGTCAACAAGTGGGACCTTATTGAAAAAGACGACAAGACAATGCAGGAGTTCAGGACAAAGCTTGAAAACGATTTCAGCTTTATGTCCTATGTACCCTTTGTCTTCATCTCAGCCAAGACAGGACAGCGCATAAATAAGCTCTATGAGCTCATAAAATATACCTATGAGCAGAACAGCATGAGAATATCCACAGGTATGCTCAACGATGTTCTTGCATATGCTACAACAAGAGTGCAGCCGCCGTCTGACAAGGGCAGGAGACTGAAGATATACTACATGACTCAGCCCTCTACAAAGCCGCCGACATTCGTGACATTTGTCAACAGGGCAGACCTCTTCCACTTCTCCTACAGGAGATATATTGAAAATCAGATACGCTCCACATTCGGCCTTGAGGGAACACCGGTAAGGTTCATAGTGCGTGAGCGGGGAGGAAATGATAAATAATGAAAATATTACTGGCGCTTATATTTGCTGCCGCAGCAGGATATTTCCTTGGCAGCCTGAATTTTTCAATTATCTCAGTGAAGATGATGAAGGGGAAGGATATCCGGACTATGGGCAGCCATAATGCAGGCCTGACGAATACGCTCAGGTGTGCAGGAAAGGACTGTGCTCTCGTTACCCTTGCAGGCGATCTTCTCAAGGGCATAATAGCAGTAGCTCTTTCAAGGGGATTCTGTCATCTTATCGGAGCCGGACTTTCTCCCGGAAACGATACCCACTACATAGGCTATATAGCCGGAATATGTGCGATAATCGGCCATGTTTTCCCGATATATTACGGATTCAAGGGCGGAAAGGGAGTACTTGTAGGAGTATCTACATTCCTCATAGTGGACTTCAAGGTGTTCATAGCACTTCTTGCAATATTTGTGGTGATACTTGCACTTTCCAAGTATGTATCACTTGCCTCAATAATAGGAGCGGGATACTGTCCCATAGCGACACTTCTCATGTCATGGATAGTATCAGAGAACGGCTTTGGCCGCAGCTTCCTGTATATGGTGCTGTCGCTGCCGATGGCAGGAATAGTAATATGGATGCATCGTTCAAATATCGAAAGACTTATGAACGGCACCGAGAATAAATTCACATTCAAGACCATAGACATAACAAAAGAAAACTGAGAGGAGAGTATATCATGGCAAAGATAGTTATACTTGGTTCAGGAGGATTCGGACTTAGCCTTGCAATAATGGCCGAGCACTGCGGAGGTCATGATGTAACGGTCTGGTCAAAGTTCCAGTCTGAAATAGACGAGATACGCTCACATGGAGAGCATATCCATAAGCTGCCGGGAGTACCGGTTTCGGAGAGCATAGCCATGACCAGCGATATATCCTGCGTAAAGGGCTGTGATATGCTCATTTTCGGAATACCCTCATCCTTTGTGAGAGATGTTGCAAGAGAGGCTGCTCCGTATATCGATGATAATATGGTCGTAGTAAATACGGGAAAAGGCCTTGAAGAGGGCAGTCTGAAAACACTCAGCGAGGTAATAAGCGAAGAGGTCAAGACCGATAAGCTGGTAGTTCTTTCCGGACCGTCACACGCTGAAGAGGTTGCAAGATGCATACCAACAACAGTTGTTGCAGCATCCGTTAATCACGAAGCTGCGGAGTATGTACAGAAGCAGTTCTGCAACAGTTATATGAGGATATATCTCAATGACGATGTAAAGGGCTGTGAGATTGGCGGAGCCCTCAAGAACATCATAGCACTCTGCGTAGGTGTATGCGACGGACTTGGCTATGGTGACAATACAAAGGCTGCACTTATGACAAGAGGTATCCACGAGATAGCTCGTCTCGGAAAGGCCGCCGGAGCCGATGAAAGGACATTCAGCGGACTTACAGGTATAGGAGACCTTATCGTGACCTGCACAAGTATGCACAGCCGCAACCGCCGTGCAGGAATACTCATCGGACAGGGAGTTTCTCCCCAGGAGGCTGTTGAGAGAGTAGGTACAGTTGAGGGTTACTTCTGCTGCAAGGCCGCATATGATCTTGCACAGAGACTGGGAGTCGAAATGCCCATAACAGAACAGCTCAACGAGGTGCTCTTCAACGGAGGAGATGTCCGTGCAGCACTTACAAATCTTATGAATCGTCCTCTTAACTACGAAGAGGTATGATATAGACGAAAGGAGAAAGACCAATGGCAGAGATACGAGAGTACAGAGGCCATATACGCAACTGGAAGGCTCTTTGCAGTGAGCTTGGCATAGACAGCACTCTTCACCGTGAGAGCCGGGAAAAGACCATACTTGAAAAAGGATTCGATAAGTGGGGTCACGATATTGCAGACCATTTATACGGACTGTTTGCATTCTCACTCTGGAATGAAGCTGACAATGAGCTTTTCTGTGTGAGAGACCAGTTCGGAACAAAGCCTTTTTACTACTATCAGACAGCTGACGGCAGACTTCTATGCGGTACAATGATACGGGACATCATGGCACAGGACGGATTCGTAAAGGAGCTCAACAGGGATATGCTCCAGATATACCTTACTCTCACATATGTGGCAGGAGAGGATACATTCTTCAAGGGAGTAAAGAAGCTCATGCCCGGACACTGGCTCAGCTTCAGGGACGGAAAGCTTGAGATACACCGTTATTGGAAGCCGGAGTTTGCTCCTGACCGCACAAAGTCTCTGGATGAGTATGCAGATGAGATCCACAGCACTCTTACTCACATAATGACAGAGGTCAAGGAGGACGGCGAGATAGCTGAGTCCTTCCTTTCAGGCGGAGTTGATTCCTCATATGTACTGGCCATGAGCGATGCAAAGAGAGCTGATTCCTGCGGATATGACGAGGAGCGCTTCGACGAATCAAGAGTTGCAGCAAAGACAGCAGAGCTTCTCGGGGTTGAGCACTCTGTAGCAAATATCCAGCCAAAGGAATATTTTGATATAGTACCTTATGTAATGTACAATATGGAGCAGCCGCTTGGAGATGCATCTGCAATAGTATTCACTCTTGGATGCCTTGCAACTGCTGAGCACACAAAGCTCTGTTATTCGGGAGAGGGCGCAGATGAGTTCTTCGGCGGATACAATATGTACCGCAATGCAGAGCGCTACGGTGAGAACCTCAAGACCTTCTATGTTGGAAATACCAATATCATGAAGGAAGAGGAGAAGCAGCGTATCCTCAGGCATTATGATCCGTCAGTTCTTCCCATCGATCTTGTGAAGTACATCTATGACGAGACAGAGGGACTTGATCCGCTCACAAAAATGTCTGACGTTGATATACAGATCTGGCTTGAGGGCGATATCTACCTCAATGTTGACAAGATGAGTACAGCTGCCGGACTGGAGATCAGAATGCCTCTGACAGACCTCAGGATCTTCGATATTGCTTCAAGGATGCCATCAGAGTATAAGGTAAACGAGGAGCAGAACAAGGTAGCATTCAGAACAGCTGCTGCGAAGGTACTTCCTGAGGAGATAGCCTTCCGCAAGAAGCTGGGATTCATAGTTCCCATAAGGATATGGCTTGCAGACGAGAGATACAATGCTGATGTAAGGGAGAAATTCCACAGTGACATGGCAGCAGAGTTCTTTGATCTTGATGAGATAAATGCCATATACGATGAATACGTCGGCGGAAACTCCGATAACTGGCGTAAGATCTGGACTATATATACATTCCTTGTATGGTATGAGGAATATTTTGTGAAGAGATAAAAAAACAGCGCTTGAACAGAAAATGTTCAAGCGCTTTTCTCATTTAATATCCTTTATATAGTCTTTTATCTCTTCAGCGAGGTTCTTGATATAGTCTTTATCCAGAACGTCATTGAAGCCTGCTTTTTCAAGGGCTGAGCGGAACTGGTAGTCCTTGTCGTTGCAGGATATCTTAGCGATATTCTCATATTTTCTGACAGCCTCATCGGGGTCATAAAGTCCGTCCTCCCAGACCTGAAAAGCGGCGAGAGCGGAGACTCCGTAGCCTATATAATATCCCGGACATTCAAAGACATGGTTGATCTCATATAATTTTAAGGGCTGATGACTTCCGACGATATCCTCCCAGCATTTCAGAACGTCCTCAGGAGTATAGGTATCCTTATTTTTGACAACGTTGTACTCAAATTCGCCGATAAGGAAACCGGTAATAGCGGCATAGGTCAGTTCATAGAGGATGTTGAGCCGCTCTTCTTCGCCGGCCTCGCCATAGATATCATCATAGAAACGGGAGAAGAGCAATTCAAGTCCCTGGGACTGAGTCTCAGCGATATCCACATTGTTAGTGGAGAGATAGCTGGGGATAGTATCGTATGTAGAGGCATAGTAGTGACCGAACTCATGTACGGATGCAGAGAGCGCACCGTTTTCCGGATTGATATAGATAAAAGCCTTTTTGCTTGCAGGCAGGTACTCCATAAAGGAAACATTATAGCAGTTCTCGCCCTCTGCGATATAATACAGTTTTTCATCTATCAGTCTATTGATGGCATTGGAGATATCATCAGACAGCTGCGGAGCGTATTTGCGTATCAAGGGCAAAGGATCGCTGTCATCGGGAATATCCATATCCATGACCTTCTGATATTCGTCCACCCAGGCAAGCATGATCTTGGTGAGGACGGGAAGCATACTTTCACGGATCGTTTTGGAAAGCTCAGTTATCTCTTCGCCAGTGTAGTCACGGTAGTACTCATCGTAGAAGGTCTCAGCGTCATAATCAGAGAGGATATCGAGATAAATCTCAGCACAGCGCAGCTGTTCCTCCTTGCTGAGTTCATCATTGAAACTGAGGCTGTGGTACTCATCCAGAAGAGAATCGTTCTCGGCGAAATCAACACGGGATCTTATCTCATGGAGTGCAAGTGCAGTATCGGGATCATCGATATTCTCTTCGAATTCGTCCTCATCATCGCCGGAATAGAGATCCTCAAAGAGGTCACCGTATTCATCGCTGTGCCAGCCGATGCCGAAAGCAAAGTCCAGGAGTGAGGCAGCGATCTGAACATCCTCGTCAGAATCATCGTACTCATCTTCCAGCTGAGAATTATTCCAGTCCAGATAATGAGCGACCATTTTTTTAGCGGAGATCTCATAGAGCATATCGAAGTCATCCAGCAGGAGGCCGATATCTTCTTCGATGGCCTTATCATTTCCGGACTCATCGAGATGATCGAACAGGGCTGAGATATGACTGCGGAGCTCCTTCAGGTTTTCCGAGTTCTTGACTTCTGCCACATCCAGATATTCCTCAGGAATATCGTCAGGAAGCTCGAATCCGGAAGTTTCTTCCGAAGAATCCTCAGCAGTTTCAGACTGAGAGCTTTCTTCAGAGGAAGAAGCGGAGCGGCCGTTCGCAGAGGAGCTGTTTTCAGAGCTCATTGAACATGAGCAGAGAGCAGCGGCCATAGAGCAGGCAGTAAGAAAAGCAGTAATTCTGTATTTGATCATGTGCAGCTCCTTATTCAAGCAATTTTTTTACAGCAGTTGGGATATCGGATATGCTGTTCACAACAGCAGATGCAGCAGACAGCTCATCGGGTTTGCCGTAGCCGTAAGCGCAGCCTATAGAGAGCAGATCGTTCTTAACAGCTGTTTCAATGTCGTGGAATCTGTCTCCGACGACGAGAAATGTTCCTGAGAACTGCGGAGCAAATCTGCGGAAAATCTCATATTTAGGGATAAAATCAAATTCCTCGCAGCAGAAAAATCTGTCGAAGAAGCGGTCAAGGCGGAAGACTCTGCGGTGACGCTCCATATAATGCACACGGCAGTTGCTGAGGAAAATAAGAGTATGCCCGGAGCTTTTCAGTTCTGAGAGCATCTCCTCAGCACCGATGTAGAGAGCGCCTTCACCGTTTTCCACACGCTGAGCCATATTTTCCCCCAGACGTCTTCTTGCTTCTTCACGGACAGAGATATCCAGCTCCGGATGAAACTGTCCCCACATATCTGTTGAATTGAAACCCAGCCAGCGGCTGATCTCATCATCGGAATAGGTACGGTGAGTGATATATCCGCTGTCGGAGAGCCATTTCATAGTGTCCCGGAAAGCCGGGGCATAGGTCAGCATAGAATTATGGATAGTGCCGTCGTAGTCGAAGATTATATTCGCCATCAGTCCTCGATCTCACGGATAAGGTTTATCATCTCGATAGCGCCCTCAGCACACTCGCTGCCCTTGTTTCCGGCCTTAGAGCCTGCACGTTCGATAGCCTGCTCGATATTCTCAGTAGTGATAACACCGAACATAACAGGGATATCGCTCTGGAGTGAGACCTGAGCAATGCCCTTTGCAGCCTCATTGCAGACCAGGTCGTAGTGGGAGGTGCTTCCACGGATGATAGCGCCGAGGCAGATAACAGCGTCATACTTGCCGGACTTTGCCATTTTTGAAGCTATGAGCGGTATCTCGAATGCACCGGGCACCCATGCGATGTCGATAGAGTCCTCGTTGACATCGTGACGCTTGAGGGTATCCACAGCGCCGCCAAGAAGCTTTGATGTGATGAATTCGTTGAAACGTGCAACAACAATGCCGATGCGGACGTCTTTAGCGATAAGGTTTCCTTCATAAGTTTTCATAATAATACTCCTTTAAAATTATTTATCGTCATCCTGGTCGATAAGGGGATTGGTAAAGCCGTATTTCGGGTACCAGTCTGCCAGAAGCTTGACGGTTTTGATATTCTTTATATTGAAGCGGTAGGTACGCTTCTGGTTATTGGGATAGAGCTCAAGACTTTTGCCTTTATACTGGTATTTCACAAATTCTGCCGGTATAAGATTTTTGAATCCGAAAGCGAAGGTACAGAATCCCTTTTCCGTAATAATGGAACCGGTACTTGTTGGAAGTGCGATCACCATACAGATCATCAGCAGCAGCCAGAAAGGCTTGAAAGTGTCATTTGCTCTGGTAAAGCTGAATATGAATACACCTACGATCAGCAGATCTATTATCATAGATGAAAGCGAGAAAACAGGGGATGCATTCTTATTCTTTTTCAGAAAAATCGCCCATAAGATATCATTTATGACGGAAACTGCGAGCATTAGTGCGGCAAGCACAGTAAATATCAATTCGTAAGTATTCATAGTGTATCACCTCAATAATCAAGGATATGACCCATTTTATCACGCTTTGTCTTAAGATAGAAGAGGTCGTAGGCGGTAGCGTCAACCTGAATGGGGATACGCTCCTTTATTTCCAGACCGAATCCGCTGAGGCCGTAAACCTTATCCGGATTATTTGTAAGGAGCCTCAGAGTTTTGCAGCCCAGCTCGCGGAGGATCTGAGCGCCTATGTAGTACTCACGCAGATCGCCGGGGAATCCGAGAGCGAGATTAGCCTCCAGGGTATCCATGCCCTGATCCTGGAGCTCATAGGCTCTGAGCTTGTTGATGAGACCGATACCACGTCCCTCCTGACGCATATAGAGGAGGATGCCCCGGCCTTCTTTTTCGATCTGGTTCATAGCAGCAGCAAACTGCTGACCGCAGTCACATTTAAGGGAGCCGAAAGCGTCACCGGTGAGGCACTCAGAATGAACACGGCAGAGTATGTCTTCTCCGTCGCCGATATCGCCCTTAACAAGAGCAACATGGTGTTCACCGTTGAGCTTGTTAACGAAGCCGATAGCTCTGAATTCTCCGTATTTGGTAGGGAGCTTTGTATTGGCCACCATTTCCACAAGCTTATCGTTACATTTTCTGTAGTCTTTAATAGCCTGGATAGTGATGAATTTCATACCCCATTCCTGAGCTTTTTCCTGAAGCTCAGCGGAGCGCATCATAGTACCGTCATCACGCATTATCTCGCAGCACAAGCCGCATTCCTGGAGGCCGGCAAGTCTCATAAGATCAACAGTAGCCTCTGTATGTCCCTCACGTTCAAGGACACCGTTTTTCTTGGCAGTGAGAGGGAACATATGGCCCGGGCGGCGGAAGTCCTCAGGCTTTGCATCCGGATCCACACATTTTCTGGCAGTATAGCCTCTCTCCTCAGCGGATATACCTGTAGTGGTATCAACATGATCTATTGACACGGTAAAGGCAGTTGAGTGGTTATCGGTGTTGTAGTCTACCATCTGAGGCAGGTGCAGCTTCTGGCAAAGGCTGATACTCATAGGCATACAGATTAGTCCCTTTGCATGAGCAGCCATGAAGTTGACATTTTCGGTAGTAGCGAACTGAGCGGCGCAGATCATATCGCCTTCGTTTTCTCTGTCCTCGTCATCGGTAACGAGGATGATCTCTCCGTTCCTGAGGGCTTCAAGAGCTTCAGGGACAGTATTATATCTGAACATTATTGATCCTCCTGATCTATAGTTATTTTTCCGGTCTCGACAGAGGCATCGATATTACATCCCTGAGCCTCGATAGAAAGCGCATGGGAGTTATTTTCCTTCCTCTCATCCTTGACGAAGTGTTCTTTTTCTTCAGTGATTATATGTATCCTTCCGGTTTTTGAGGATATCTGTATCTCAGCATTTTTCGAGCCCTTTTCCGGGAGCCAGAACGTAGTATTTCCGGCATAAATATTTACGGAAATATCAGCAGTATAGACATTGCTGCTAAGCTCAACGTTACCGGTATTACATCCGAGAGCGGAGCTTGAAGAAATTTCGGAGCCGCAGCAGGTTATATTACCCACATCAGCATAAGCACTGACAGCTCCTTTCAGGCCGATAAGAGAAATATTTCCCACATTTACCTTAGCAGTAAAGTCGTTGATATAGGAAGGGACGGTGAGCTCAGCATCAAGTTCGATACGGGAGTCCGGGATATTCTCACTTAGCCATTGACTGATCTCCTCGCCGGAATCTTCATCGACAAAGCTGATGACCATTTTTCCGCCGTTCATATCTGTATCAGCGGAGATGTGACTTAGTACATCCTCGCAGACTTCCTTATCATCTGCAAAGGACTTGCAGCTCAGTTTAAGTTCGGTGATATCAGAATCAGAGTAGGTTATACTGATATCGCCGATATCCTGGCTTATATCGAGAATAGAAATACCATCGGTATTGAAAGAGAAGTTTTTTTCAGCCTCAGATCTCTCGCTGAAATCTCTTGTAATATTGCCGGTAGTAACGGAGTTTTTGCTCTTTCCGCAGCTGCTTAGTGTGACTGACAGAGCAGCCGACAAAAGGATAGCAGCAGATCTTTTTATCATGAGACTTCCTCCTTTCAGAAGCCGTTTTTCATTAGAAAATCCATAGTGATACCGCCGGAGCTTTTCTCAGCAGCGGCAGGCTTCAAGAGTTTTTCCACATATTTTCCGATCAGATCGTTTTCCAGGTTTACGATATCTCCGGTTTTTTTCGAGCCGAGGATAGTCTGGGCAGCGGTATGAGGTATAACAGAAACGCTGAATGAGGTATCGGTGATCTTAGCTACAGTAAGGCTGATACCGTCGATAGCCACAGAGCCCTTTTCAACGATATACCGCATTATTTCAGGAGGTGCCGAGACAGTATACCATACAGATATACCGTCTTTTTTCACATCGGTCACAGTGCCGGTGCCGTCGATATGGCCTGAGACTATATGACCGCCGAATCGTCCGTCGGCAGCCATAGCTCTTTCGAGATTTACCGGACTTCCGGCAGAGAGGCTGCCGAGGGAAGAGCGGCTGAGTGTCTCATTCATAACGTCTGCCTGAAAGCATTTATCGGACATATCGGTGACGGTCAGGCAGACACCGTTTACAGCAATACTGTCACCGACCTTTGTATTTTCGAGAACTTTTTCAGCTCTGATCCTTATAAAAGAAGAAACAGCGCCTTTTCTGACTGATTCAACAGTTCCGGTCTCTTCAACGATCCCTGTGAACATAATTCACCCTGCTTTCTATCATAATATCATTTCCGAAGCGTCTGATAACAGGATCTTCCAGCATGAAGGCATTGTCCGGAGAATCGATGCCGGCACCTCCCACAGGAGAGGGAGCGGTATTTCCGCCGAAGATCTTCGGAGCGGCATATGCCTGAACTTTATTGACGATCCCGGCATTAAGAGCAGACCAGTTGAGAGCAGCTCCGCCCTCAAGGAGGATGCTGTCGATCTTCATTTCGCCCAGTTTTTTCATAAGCTCCGCAAGATCGACTCTGCCTGTGTTCTTGTCGCCGCAGACGATAACCTTACAACCGGCTTTTTCCAGTTCCTTAGCTTTATCTGAGTAAGATGCGGCAGCGATGATAGTCGGGACCTTTTCAGCAGTTCTGACAATATTGGATCCCATAGGTATCCTGAGAGCCGAATCGCAGATTATCCTTATCGGATCACGTCCGCCTTCGAGGCGGCAGGTGAGCATCGGGTCATCAGCAAGCACCGTACCAATACCGGCCATTATAGCTGAATGTCTGAGCCTTTCGAGCTGTACCTGATGCCGGGATCCCTCGCCGGTGATCCATTTTGACTTTCCTGTAAAGCAGGCTATCTTACCGTCCATAGTCATTGCATATTTCATAGTGACGAAGGGAAGGCCTGTAGTAATATAGTGGAAGAAGATCTCGTTTATTGAGTCACATTCTTCCCTTAGAACATTTTCTATTACTTCGATACCGTGTTCCCTGAGTATGCTCACACCCTTTCCTGCAACAAGGGGATTAGGGTCAGCTGAGCCTATGAAAACACGTCTTATGCCGTGTTCTATTATAGCCTCAGTACAGGGAGGCTGTTTTCCGTGGTGACAGCATGGTTCAAGTGTGACATAGATATCAGCGCCGGAGCAGTCGATATTTCTTGAATCGCAGTCGGCAAATGCATTTCTTTCGGCATGGAGATCTCCGTATTTTCTATGCCAGCCCTGACCGATGACACTGCCGTCCTTAACTATGACAGCGCCCACCATAGGGTTAGGCGATACGAAACCCATGCCCTTTACAGCAAGAGCGAGAGCGGATCTCATATGATCTTCGTGAGACATTATAACCTCCTTAAACGGGATAAAAACAAAAAACCCCCAAAAAGCTTCGGGGGAGGTAAATCTGTATTAATGGTTATGACGCAGATTTATCTTCTTTCATCCGGACTATACCGTCGGCTCCGGGATCTGACCGGATCAACCGCAGAAGCGGCTCGCAGGCTATACTGCCGGTAGGGATTTTCACCCTGCCCTGAAGACACATTAATTATATCACGCTGATAAATAAATGTCAATACCTTATAATAAAGAAATAGGCGCAGATACGAGATCTTATCAATGGGGAAAAAGAAGTAAAAGTCTGTTTTGAAAAAACGAGGTGAAAATGCACAAAATACATTGAAAAATGATGATATATATGTTATAATAAGATATATAATTTCGGGAGGCGATGACTTGAAAAACAGATCATTATCACTGCTGACAGCGTCACTTATCCTTGGGTTGGGAACACATCCTGTACCTGTATCAGTACAGGCGGCAGAAAAAGCTCTGACTGACAGCGGCATATCATATACAGAGACAGTGGAGACTATCCCTAATCCGGGAGCAGGATATACAACGACCATATGGCCGGTATGCAAGCCGGGGAGCACTCCGGTATATAGCCCCACAGGTTCTCTTGTATTATTTTTTGTTGATATAGGAGCATTCTCCAGCGGCGCAAACGGTACCATGAATGATGACGGTACATATACGGAGGGAACGGACTACGATCTTGACCAGGAGCTCTTTGATTCCTGGCGGCAGACCTTTGAGAACTGCCGGAAAAACGGCTGTATGACAGCACTGCGTTTCCGTTATGATGCCAATGGAAAGGATGATCCGGAGCCTTCCTCCTTCGATCAGGTACTGCACCATATCCAGCAGATAAAGGATAGCGGACTTCTTGAGGAGTACAAGGACATACTCTGCTTTGTAGAATCCGGATTTGTAGGAAAATGGGGAGAACAGCACGGCGGAAAATATGTAACCGTTGATTACAAGGCAAAGCTGCTTTCAGCAATGCTGGACTGTGTACCCTCACCTGTCCCGGTCACTGTCAGAACTCCTGATACCTTTGCAAAATGGGCAGGCATATCCCGCAGTGAGCTTGGGGACTATGTTCCTGAGGAGGGGAGCGAGGCTTACCGTGTAGGCCTGTACGATGACGGATATATGGGAAGCAATTCAGACCTTGGCACATATGCTGACCGTGAGAAGGAGACAACGTGGCTTGGAAGACAGGCAGTGACATCCTATTTCGGCGGAGAGTACTCCGGTGACCTGGACTATGCCAAGCAGTTTGATACATATCTGCCTGAGAATACTATCCCTGAGATGTACAAGACCCACCTCAGCTATATAAACGGAAATATTTTCCAGCTTTACAAGGAGCATATCTTTGATGAAAAGTGTGACATTGAGGGAGTGGATAATTCAGCATATTACGGTCAGTCGGTATTTCAGTTCATCCGTGACCATATAGGCTACAGATTTGTTGTGAGAAAGTCGGAGCTTTCGCCGGAGGCAGAGCAGGGCGGACTGTTTGATATGCATTTCAGGATAGAGAATACCGGCTTTGCGAATCCCATACCTAAACAGACAGCATATTTCCTGTTGGAAAAGGACGGACAGTTCGTGCGTTTTGCGTCGGATATAGAGCCTAACAAATGGTATTCCGGGCAAACTGCTGATGAGGAGATAAAGATCCACGTTCCCGGAAGCTTGCCGGCAGGAAAATGGAATGTCTATCTGAAGATAACTGAGGGAACGAATGATATAAGTCAGATGAGCATGAGGTCAGTGCAATTTGCAAATCCTGACATATGGGACGCTTCACTTGGAGCGAACTATATGGGCTCGATAAATATTACAGAGGCAGAAAAGCATACAACATCAAATGTATTCTGTCAGTCTGATTATTTTGACTATGAGCTTGACGGCCTTAAGGGTATCTGGGGCTATAATTATACAGTCAAGGGCAGGATAATCACTGACGGCAGGATATCATCTCCCTCCGAATGGACAGAGGATATGCTGCTTGCAGAAAACGGAAGCAACAGTGTTTACATGACGGCAGATGAGGACAATATCTATATTATGGGACATCAGTCTGATAAGGCAAAAGCTCCGGTATACAATCTCAGGCTCACAAGAGCAGACGGCGAGTCCTATTGGATATACTTTGCCAATAACGGATATGTCTATTTCAATCACGGCGATCATGGCGGAGCAGTCTGCAAGTGGAGCGGTGAAACTGTGGAGTTCAAGATACCTCTTGAATTAATGGGACTTTCCGGCGGTACTGAATTAAAGCAGATAAGGCTGTTCCTTCAGGACAGTGCAGATGACTGGAAGGTGCTTGGAGAGGTAAATTCACCTGAATGTGCAGTGCCGGCAAATTTCAATATATATTCTGCAAAGAGCACAGTCCGTCTGACAGAAGGCAAGAAGTATCAGATGGCGGTAAGTGATATGCTGACGGGAGCGGCATATCAGTGGTACAAAGACGGTGAGGCGATATCCGGAGCAAACAGCAGTGAGCTTGAGCTGAAAAGCGTAGCCAAAGAAGATGTGGGTTTCTATTCTGTTAAGGTGACCTCGGCTGAGGGTAGTGAGAAGACTGTGGATATATGTGATATCCTTGAAGTTATCCCGGAAAAGGAGCCTGTTTACGGCGACGCTGACTGTGACGGAGAAGTAAAGATGAATGATGCAGTACTGATAATGCAGTCCATTTCAAATCCTGACAAATTTGATGTAGGAGGCAGTGATGACCACGCACTTACATCAGAGGGCCGGAAAAATGCAGATTGTTTCGAGCCCGGCTCAGGTGTAACTCCTAATGACGCACTGACGATACAGAGGTATCTTATCAAGCTTGTACCTTCTCTTCCAGAGTTCTGAACAACAGAAATACAGAGCGCTCTGAAAAAAATCAGGGCGCTCATATTTATTACGAGCGCCCTGTAATCAACTATATCCAGTTTTGTATCATACAGCAGGGATGCTGCTGTTTTTTAGGATAGACATAAACTCCTCACCGGTGATAGTTTCTTTTTCAAGGAGATACCTTGCAAGCTCATGGAGCTTTTCAATATTGTCGGTGAGAATACTTACAGCCTTACTGTGAGCAGTCCTAACGATAGCGTTGACCTCCTCGTCTATTTTTGCGGCAGTTTCCGGTGAGCAGGCGAGAGAGGTATCTCCGCCGAGATACTGGTTATTGACAGTTTCAAGAGCTATCATATCGAAGGCTGAACTCATTCCGAAGCGGGTGACCATAGCTCTTGCAAGCTTTGTAGCTTTTTCGATATCATTTGAAGCACCGCTTGTGCAGGTATTGAAAACAAGTTCTTCTGCTGAGCGTCCGCCGGTAAGAGTTGATATCCTTGCCATTGCTTCTTCCTTTGTAAGGAGGAATTTTTCCTCCTCATCCACCTGCATTGTATATCCGAGAGCTCCTGAGGTACGGGGGATAATAGTGATCTTATGTACGGGAGCGGAGTCCTTCTGCATAGCAGCAACGAGAGCGTGACCTATCTCATGATAAGCGATTATTTCTTTTTCCTGCTGAGAAATGACAGCATTTTTTCTCTGATAACCGGCAATTACGACCTCTACGCTTTCCTCAAGGTCGGACTGGCTGACAAGATTTCTGCCGTTTCTGACAGCACGGAGAGCGGATTCATTGATGATATTTGCGAGCTCAGCACCGGATGCACCGGCAGTAGCTCTTGCAACGGCATTATAGTCCACACCGGGTTCAGTTTTAATTTTATTGGCATGAACTCTGAGTATAGCTTCACGTCCGGCGAGGTCAGGGAGTTCAGCGGGGATACGTCTGTCAAAGCGGCCCGGTCTGAGGAGGGCAGGGTCAAGGGATTCCGGACGGTTAGTTGCAGCGAGTATGACAACGCCCTTTTTGCCGTCGAATCCGTCCATTTCCGTGAGGAGCTGGTTGAGGGTCTGCTCACGCTCATCGTTTCCGCCTATCTGGCCGTCACGTTTTTTACCGATAGTGTCTATCTCATCGATAAAAACGATACATGGAGCTTTTTCATTAGCCTGCTGGAACAGGTCACGGACCTTAGCAGCGCCCATACCAACGAACATCTCAACGAATTCTGAGCCTGAGATAGAGAAGAATGGGACATTAGCCTCTCCTGCAACCGCCTTTGCGAGGAGGGTCTTTCCGGTTCCGGGAGGGCCTACGAGGAGGGCACCCTTAGGAAGGTCAGCACCTATCTCAGCATATTTCTGAGGATTATGCAGGAAATCCACGATTTCTTCGAGAGCTTCCTTAGCTTCATCCTGACCGGCAACATCAGCGAAGGTCTTTCCGGTCTGAGCCTTGACATAAATTTTGGCATTGCTCTTTCCGAATGACATAGCATTTCCGAGGCCGCCCATGCGCTTGCTCATAGCCTTCATAAGAACTATCCACAGAACGATCATAAAAACAAGAGGCAGCACCCAGGATATGAAGAAGGCAGCGATAGGATTTTCTTCTTCTATACTACCGGTGAAATCGATATCATTTTCGCTTTTGTAGAGTCTGTTGACAAGCTCCGGGTCTTCGATCTTTATAGTTGAATACAGCTGTTCAGAGCCGTCAGCACCTTTGACCTTGAACAGGATAGAGTCTTCTTTTATCTGGACCTTTTCGACTGTACCGTCATCTATCTGTTTAAGGAAAAAGCTGTAATTTGTATCCTTTATCTTTGCCTTTTTCACAGCAGGAATGACAAAAGCGTTGTAGAGCAGTATCAGCACTACCGTGATGATGGCAAAAACGAGGAAGCTTCGTTTATTCTTGTTGTTTTTTTCTTCTTTCATTGAAGAGATCAACTCCTTTACATGAGAAGATTATAACATATAATTGATAAAAAAACAACAAGCAAATTGTGAGATTTCTGAAAGTTGTGTGAAAGAAGAAAATGGGAAAACTGCAGTTTTCAGGCTGACAAAAATAAGGCTCCGCTGAAATGCGGAGCCTTATAATGATTATTTTTCAGGGAGTGTTACCTGCTTGAGGAGGAATTTCTGTATGGAAAGAGCATCCTTAGGAGTAACACCTGAACCCGGCTGATAGCAGTCGGCGTTTGCTTCACCTTTTTCTGTAAGAGAATACTTGTCGCCGTTTGCGATAGACTGCATTATAAGAACAGCGTCGTTCATTTTAACGACCTTATCGCAGTCAGCGTCGCCGTAGAGAACGTCTTTATCAGGAGTAGTTGTAGGCTTTGTAGGCTTTGTGGTAGGATCGGTCGTCTCCTCTTCTGCCGGAGTAGTACCGTCTGGCTCTGTGCCGCCGACGAGGACACCGTCAACGTAGATACACATATTCTCGTTCTTAACCTCCGGCGGATCATCTACAGCGGCGAAATCGCCTTCCTTGCCGATCTTCATGGTCTTGTAGCTCCAGTCGTTTTCCGGATCCCAAAGATCGCCGTAGTACATACCAAGATCGAACTGATATTTTTTACCGGAGTTTGCTATAACATAGTTTTCCCATGTTACTTCAACGTAGTAAGTATCCGGTGTTTTATCGTACTTGAACGGGCCGGTGAGGATACCGTCAGCACCTACTTCACGGTCCTCAGTACTTGACTGGTCGAAGAGCTCACGAACATTGGTAACACCTGCGATACCGTTTTTACACTCGCTGACGTTGAAGTAATAGCGTACTGATGAAGTTGTAGCAGGCTTTGTTTCGCCTGTAAGGACCTTGAAGGATACCTGAGTAGTACCGGAGCCGTCACCGTTCTTGTTAGGCTTATCGAGAGCGACAGCCTCTACCCAGTAGCCCTTTCCGCCGGATGTACCTGAACCGTAAACTCTCTTCTCGTCCTCAGGAGGGAAGTTGGGAGTTATTGCCATATCAGGAGTGCCGTAAACTGCATAGAGACCGGCAGAAGCACCGGGGAGACAAGCGTTGTAGTCGATAGTTACCTCATTTTCGGTATACTCTCTTGTTTCGTCCATATGGGAATCTTTATTGTCAGGACCGCCGGCAAGAGCGCCCCAGAGGATATGCTTCTGCTCACGGGGATCCTCAGCCATGAGAAGTCCGGAAGCTGCACGGTGGTGGGGATTCTTTACAGATATATCATTGTAGCCTACGATATAGCATCTTGGACCGTGAGTGCCATTGATGCCGGTAAGTACGGAATACTGAGCCCTTTCTTTGAAGGTAGTGTCATTTTTGCCGAGGATATAATCCATCTGCTTTCTTGCCCATTCACTCCATTCGGTGGGTTTTTCGTTATGATACTTATCGTAGAGGAGGCATATGAACTGCATAGCAGTATTGTAACGGCAGCTTCCCCA
>ODAI012771938.1_pt1 | contig 19786 bp, 17 predicted proteins | sample 1539321 | NCBI WGS metagenome assembly ODAI01 (sample SAMN02144231, study PRJEB22623) | gut metagenome | biome: sheep rumen | host: Ovis aries | place: New Zealand
CCTATATCGGAAACGGACCTAACTTCATGGTGAAAGCCATCGCAGAGGAAAGCAGAATCAAGATGCCGTCTTTCTTCGGTTACATGATCAAGTTCTCGCTCATCATCCTCCTGCCGGTTTATATTATCGTACAACTGTTGTTTATTTAATATGAGTTTATTTGATCAAGTAAGCGAGGACATCAAGAAAGCGATGCTCGCTAAAGATAAAGTGGCGTTGGATGCGCTGCGCGGAATAAAGAAAGAGTTTCTGGAAGCCAAGACCGCCAAAGGCGGTGACGGCGAACTGTATGACGACAAAGCGCTGCAGATCCTTCAGAAGATGGTGAAGCAACGCAAAGAGTCGGCGCAGATGTATATTGACGCGAACAGGCCCGAACTGGCGGAAGACGAACTGGCGCAATGCAAGATCATCGAGCGCTACCTGCCGGCTATGCTGAGCGAGGAAGAACTGACCGCTGCGCTCAAAGAGATTATCGCTCAAGTAGGCGCCACTTCTCCGCAGGACATGGGCAAAGTCATGGGCGTAGCTACCAAACAACTCGCCGGCAAGGCGGAGGGCAAAGCTATTAACCTCAAAGTGCGTGAGCTCTTAGCCCAATGAAACGCTTTATCTTGATACTGATATTGGTAGCGGGCACTCTGTCCGCTACCAACGTTTTTGCCCAAACGGATAGTACGGAGGTTTCCCGCTCTTGGATCACCGCCGTCACCGACTGGTACTCCGCGCATATGAACTACGGCTCTATTGTGGCGCTGATGACCATTGAGAGTTCGTTCATTCCGTTCCCCAGCGAAGTGGTCATCCCGCCCGCCGCGTATGTGGCAGAGGACCCGAACAGCGCGGTTTGCGTTACGGACAACTATATCGTCAATGTCTCACTTATCGTCCTTTTCGGTACGATCGGTGCATTGCTCGGCGCCATCATCAACTACCTGCTCTCGCTCTGGCTGGGACGGGCTATCATCTATGCCTTTGCGGACAGCAAGATAGGTCACTTGTGTCTCTTGAGCCGTGAGAAAGTGGAGAAAGCCGAAGCCTATTTCAACGACCACGGCAAGGTCAGCACCTTTGTCGGACGTTTTATACCGGGCATCCGCCAGCTCATCTCCATCCCTGCGGGATTGAGCAAGATGCATTTCGGCTGGTTCCTTTTCTATACCTTCCTCGGTGCGGGAATCTGGAACGCCGTTTTGGCTGTCCTCGGCTATGTGGCACACGGACAGGCAGACCTCATCAACAAATACAGCCACGAACTGTCCGTGGCGATACTCATCCTGCTCGGGGCAGTGGTTCTCTACTACCTCGTCAAATGGATAATAAAACGCGTGAAGGCTTAGCCCTCACGCGTTTTTCACAAGTAATCAATCCTCCGTTATTTCTCCCCCTTCAGCCAAGCCCTGACAGCTTTGCGGCTGTCGATGAGTTGTGCAGCCAGGCAGGCGATGCACCAGCTGAACAGGAACAGGATTGCCAGACATTTCATTCTGCCCATTACCGGCTTGGGATCCACGGCAAAATGGCTCTCAAGGGTCACCGGCGCAGTAGCCAGTTGCAGGCGATGGTCCACCATCTGCATATGCTGGTGCTGCTTGTAAATATCGTTCAGGAAGAGGCGTATCCGTCTGTCCCCGTAGAAATTAACGCCGTTACCGGAGTAGTTCATCGGCTGCGCAGCCGAAGCCGTGTAATAATAGTAGTTGGATGTCAGGCTGTCGAGTTTAACCGCCTGGCGGTGGTTGAACGCCGCCTCTTCACGCAGGTTAGGCAGATAGGTCGCGTACGCCTCTTGGAGCACCGGATCGGCATTGATCATGGCGAGCAGCGCACGCTCCACCTCCGGCAAGCAGTTCATGTTCTTCTCCTTCATGCGGAACTGAAGGCAGAGCCTGTCCTGCATTCTCACATTGATTGTGTCGGTAGGGTTCACTTTACGCTTGAAATCGACGTAATCGGGGAAGCCGTCATGCAAAGCGTCCACTACCCGGAAGGTGGTGAAGTCCGACACTTTTCTGTCCTTAATCAAGGATGCAATCGGAGCCTCTTCGGGTAGCCGCTGCGCAAACATCAGCGGTGCATAGACCTCCTCGAACTGCTGAATGGTAGGACCATTGAGCAGCGCGACCGCATTCACCCGGTGCGTCAGGTTTTCGTGCCGTGTATAGTACCACCCGGCGGCAAGAGCCGCAATAACGATTGTGCCGACCAGCCACCAGTACCGGTAGCTTAACCGTACCATTCGCGCCAACAAGCGTCCGCAAGCGGCACAGAAACGACCTAAAGCGTGCCATGCTGCCACACAGAGGTCAAAGAAATTCATCTCTCTTTCCATATATTTTTCATCTTTCATTTTTCATCTTTCATTTTTCACTTTCTCCTTATCCATCCGAAAGGCGAGTGGTGGTGCTCCTCCTCTTTTTTCGGTTCCTCCTTGGGTTCTTCCTCAATGGAAATCACCACCTCGTCCGCGGAAGCCGAAGCCGCGTGTTCGCGAGGCTGCCGGTTTGCTTCGTCCGTCGGGAAGAGCGTGGCGCTGAGGTCGATGGTCTGCACCGGTTCGTCCTCCATTGGGTTCGGAGTCTGCGCCGGGTAGTTTTCCTCGATTGCCTCGGAGATGGTTTTCTTGCCTTCCTCCTCATCCTCGGAGGGCAGTCCGTCCACCTTGTAGCCCGTAGCGATAACCGTGACGCGTACCTCCTCGCCCAAGCTCTCGTCAATGGAAGCGCCCCACTGAACCTCGATGTTATCGCCCACCTCCTGCACGAACTCGTTAATCTGGTCTATCTCCTCCATGACGATAGCGTGCTCGGTAGAGCAATAGAACTGGAGCAGGATACGCTCTGCGCCGTGTACGTCGTTGGTGTTTACCAGCGGCGAGTTCAGCGCGTCGTTGATGGCATTGGTGATACGTTTCTCGCCGGAGGCACGGCCGATGTTCATGATCGCCACGCCGCCTTTCTTGAGCGTGTTGCGCACATCGGCGAAGTCCGTGTTGATGTAACCCGGCACGGTAATGATCTCCGCAATCGAGCGGGCGGCATTCGCCACGACGTCATCCGATTTGGAGAAAGCGTTGAGGAGGTTCAGCTCCGGATAAATCTGTTTCAGTTTCTCGTTATTGATGATGAGTAGCGCGTCCACGTGTTTGGCGAGCCGTGCTACACCGGTCATGGCTTTCTCTATCTTCTTCTTTCCCTCGAAAGCAAACGGGATAGTTACGATGCCGACCGTCAGGATTCCCATCTCCTGCGCCACCTCGGCTACCACGGCGGAAGCTCCTGTGCCGGTACCGCCGCCCATTCCGGCGGTGATGAACAGCATCTGTGTCCCGTCATTGAGTGCCTCACGGATGTGATCGCGGCTCTCCTCCGCGTACTGGCGCGCGGTCTCGGGATCACCTCCGGCGCCCAAGCCGGGACCTAACTGTAACTTACTCGGTACCGAACTCTTGATGAGCACCTGCCGGTCGGTGTTGCATACCAGAAACGATACATCTTTCAAGCCCTGACGATGCATATAATTCACCGCGTTGCAGCCGCCACCGCCCACGCCGATGACCTTGATTATACTGTCTTCCGATAATCCTTCCAAGGGTAATGTAATTAAATCTTCCATATACTTATCAATCACATTTATAATTAATGAATTTTCAATTCTGGTCTATGAACATGTCAAGCGTGCTCTCTTTGAAGCGGTCAAAGAACCCGGGCTGCCGCACCGGCTGGTTCTTGTGGTTGTCGCGGTAATCCTGTCCCAAAAGGATGGTACCGACAAGAGAGGTGTATTCCGGCGAGAGGTACTTGTCGTCCGTGTCGCGGTGTAGCAAGAGGTTGTGCGCGCCGTACTGTACGTTCAGCGCCGTCAGCGACTGGATATACTCCGCCATGCCTTGCATCATGGATCCGCCGCCGGTGATGTAAAGTGTCCTTATTCGGTCCTCCACTTTCTTGAGTTCTTCCATCAGCGGCGAGAGAATCTCCTGCAGTTTGAGTTCAATCACCTCCGCCAGTTCCTGAGAAGTAATGATTACATCCCCGCCGATCTCCGGGCTGGCAGGTACGCGCAGGCGCACGCTCTTTGAAATACACGCGGGCGAAGCGAAACCGTATTGTTTCTTGAGCACCTCCGCGGTATTGAAACTGAGTCCCTGCTGCTCGATCATTCGGGTAATGTGATAACCGCCTTTCGGCACCACCTTATTGAGCAGGTACTGCCCGCCTTTATAAACGGTGAGACTCGTCGTCTGCGCCCCTAAATCCAGTACCGCGCAGCCGTTCATCAGCACTTGGTTGCCGTCGCAAGTAGCAAACGCGGACAGGAGACATTCCGGTCGTACGAACGCGTGCTCAATGCTACGCCCCGCCTGGGAATAGGCTTTCTGGAGCTGGGTGTCAAGCGCTTTCCGACCGTAGAAAGCAATGTAATGCGCCTCTATCAATGCCGCCCGCTGTTCGGGCACCGGCATTTCGTCCTGCTCCACGCCGTCCAGTTTGAAATAACTCGGCACGAGTCCTAACACCGCCACTTCGGGGTTGCGCAGTTCTATCTTCTCCTTACACTCGCGCTCCATGTCGTCCAGAAGTTCCTGACTGATCTCTTTGCGCCGCGCCTGATCGCGCTTGGAGTGTACCGCGACAATCTGCATGGACTGGCCGCCTAAGCATACGAACGCCGTCGGTAACTCGTCCACGCCTATACGGTTGGCGAGGAGCTTGAGCACCTCTGCGATGACGTAACCCGCATTGCTGGATTGAGTGATGATCCCTTGCTCCACACACACATTGCCTAATTTCTGCGGACGTTCCTCCACTCCTAAGATTTGAAACAGATCCGGTGCAATCCGTCGCGCCGCCATGACGCGCACGCTGTCGCTCCCGAGATCCATCGCTACGAGAGGAAGCGAATCTGCTGTTTTGGGTTGTTTTCTTGCCATAATTCTGTTTTGGTTCAGGTTTTTAGTTCCGACCTATTATCTGTCCTTTATACCGCAGGTCGTACTCGGTATATTGTTTCTCGCGGATGGCGTCCCCGCTGTTTTCCAGGAAAGTCCGCATCTTCTTCAGTTTCTGTCCGAAGTCCGTCATTGTGCCCATCACAAGCCGTTTCGCGTGGGCTTCCTGAGCCGCTTCGGTGCGGAGATAGAGCGTTACCATCAAAGGCGATTGCACCGACACATGGTCTATGCGGCGCTGCCAGTACGTGTGCTCCCGGAGCCAGAAGGCAAAATCCGCCATCTGCTTCGACGCGGTCTGTACGCCTACGGTACCGGTCACGACCAGCACGCTGTCCTTGACCGCCGCACGCGAGGGCATTACCTTGCGGTCGGCGTCAATCAGATACGTGTCACCGGGGTTGACCACCCTCAGCAACGGCACGCGCTGGGTCAGACGCACACGCACATCGTTGCGCGGAGTAGAGAAACACTCCGCCGTCCGGACCATCGGATGACGGGCTACGGCGTTCTCTATGCGCTGCAGCACACCGCGATCCAAGGGTTTGCCCACCGGGTGTATATCCGCCGTTCTCAACAATTGGTCCAACTCGCTCTCCGTCACATATAGCCGTTCGTCCCGGTCCTCGATGATATATTGAATGGAACTACACGGTGTATTCGTGGGACGCATAAAAAAGCCCCACACTACAGCACTGACCATCAGTGCCATGACAACCGCCACTCCTACTATTTGCCAAACAACTTTCAACTTTCAATTATCAACTATCAACTATCACCTGCCAACTCCTCCGCCACCTGCGGCACGAGCCGGTCAATATCCCCGGCACCCACGGTAAGAACCACTACCGGTTCCGTACTCTCCGCCACCCTTTTCTTCAGTTCCGCAAGCAGGTCTTTCTTCTCCACCACGCATCCGCCGAGCATCTCGCTTGTCACGCCGGGAATCGGCTCTTCGCGTGCCGGATAGATGGGCAGCAATATCAGTTCGTCCATCGTGTGCAGCACCCGCCTGAACTCGTCCGCAAAGTCGCGGGTACGGGTGTAGAGGTGCGGCTGGAAAACGCCTATCAGCCTGCGTCCCGGGAAGAGCTTGCGGATGGAGTCAATCGAGGTCGCTATCTCCTCCGGGTGGTGGGCGTAATCGTCTATGTACGCCACTTTCGGCGTGTTCAGATGGATATTAAAGCGCCGTTGCACGCCACGGAAGGACGCCATCGCAGCCTTTAAATGATCAATGATTAATGAATACTGAATATTCTCTTCTTTGCCGACCAGCCAGGCTACCGCCATCGCCGCCACGGCATTCTCTATGTTCACCCACACTGGCACGCCTAACTCAATATCGCTGATCACGCCTTCCGGTGTATGGAAATCAAAGACGATCCGTCCCTCGCCCACACGGATGTTCCCTGCGAAGAAATCAAGACCGTTTGCCATTTGGTCATTTGGCACTCCGTAGGTATAGCATTTGACGCCGGGCTGCAGCCTCGGTTTCAGTTCTATCCCGTGTTTCATCACCAGTGCGCCGGTGATGAGGCTTGTGTAATGGGCAAACGCTTCGCGGTAGGCCTCCGGCGTACCGTAGATATCCAAGTGGTCCGGATCCACCGCCGTGACAACCGATATATAGGGCTTCAGGTGGTGGAAAGAGCGATCGTACTCATCCGCCTCCACCACCACAAAACGGCTGTTTTTGTCCAGCAGAATGTTCGTCCCGTAATTGACGCTTATGCCTCCCAGGAAGGCGTTTGTCCCCACCGATTGGTGCAGCAGATGGGCAATCATCGTCGAGGTGGTTGTCTTGCCGTGCGTCCCCGCCACACAGAGCGCTCGCATGGTGCTCGTGACCAGCCCCAACACCTCCGCGCGCTTACGGATGTCGTACCCCGCCTCACGCAGATAAGTATAGAGCGCGCTGTCCTCCGGGACCGCCGGCGTGCGGACTACAAGCGTATGACGGGAATTGAGATTTGACATTTGAGAATTGAGAATTGAAGGATCGTCCTCATATGTGATAAGAATCCCTTCCTGCTCCAGTTCCTTGGTCAGCGGAGAGGGCGTGCGGTCATACCCCGCCACGGGGTAGCCGCAGTGGTGAAAATACCGCGCCAAACCGCTCATTCCTATACCGCCGATGCCTAAGAAAAAGATATTTTGTATTTCGTTGTGATTTAACATGAATAGTTTATACCAAAATTCCGTGCAAAAGTACAAAAAAATTTTGACATATGCAAAAAAAAGTGTACCTTTGCAGCCGAAAAAATGAAAAAGGCACTTCTTTTCTGTTTTCTGACGGTTCTGCTGCCTGTGGCAGCAATGCCCCATTACGAGCTGGCTTACCGCTTTGGCGGGTCGGCTTCGGTCATGATGCCGGACGGAAAGGTGGACCAATGGATCCAACGGCCTGTCGTGGGCGGTCAGTTCGCCGTAGAGTTTCTGCCCACCGGCAGGTGGCATTGTTTGCAGCAGTGGAACAACGCCTCCATCGGCGTCGGTGCAGCTTATCTCAACCTCGGCAATGACCGTTATTTAGGTTCGGCGATTGCAGCCTACGGTTACATGAACCAACCGTTCTACAACGGGAGGCATTTCCGTATCGGTGTGCGCCCGACAGTCGGACTCGCGGCGGTGACGAAGACCTACCGGAACACACTGCCGGAAGGTGTAGTGCCCTACTCCGCCGCACGCGGGAGTGACGGCAAACTGATTGCCAACTGGTCCGTCGGATCCATCCTCAACGCCTATTTGGCAATGGAACTGTACATGGATTTCCCGATCAAGGACGGCTGGGAGATCACCCTCAACGGCGGCTGGAGGCATATCAGCAACGGCTCGTTCATGCACCCGAATGCCGGATACAACATGTTCGGCGGTGAACTCGGAGTGCGGTACCATCCGGAGGCAAAACAATACGAAAAACCCGATCCCGACGTGCCACGCAAGCTGTACGACGGCGTGGACAAACCCTGGGCGGTGGAGATCAGCGCTTCGGGCTTTGCCAAACAGAACTACTATGCGGACAACAAAGACGGGCACCGTTTCTACGGCGTGGCGACCCTCAAAGCCGCAGCCTATTGGGTACCCGTGTCTATCTTCCGTCTCGGAGCCGGCATAGACGCCTTCTACGACGGCTATTACGGAGCCGTGAGCAGCGCTTTTGCGGCGCAGAACCCGGGAGCGGCGGTCACCTATTTCGGTAAGACCTATCTGAAAGAAAGCAAGGTAGCCAACTGTTTCCGCGCCGGCATCAGTCTCCAGCCCGAGTTCATTATCGGACGGCTTACGGCGGGTATTCATGTCGGGTTCTACGTCTATGACCCGATCAAGAACCTGGAACCGTACGCCGAAGCAAAAGCGGCTGACGAAGCCGGTCAACCGCTCAACAGAGGAATCTTCTATTCCTACGATTTTTCAAAAGCCAGCAATTACCAGGACGGCTGGTGCTACATGCAGTTTGTGCTGAAATACCATGTGCTGGATCACCTCTTCGTACAGCTCGGTCTCAAGACCCACGGCGTGCGTGCCGAGTTCATCGACTGCGGCGTCGGTGTGGCTTTCTAAAATGAATACTCTTTCATTTTCATCTTATCAGCCTGTCTTCGATCAGATACACATGCTCGATGGGTATTCCGTGATCCACGAGTTGCTTTCTGTCCGGCCGGAAAAGCGAGAAGAACTCCTTGGACGTGCCACACAGCTGACGCGCCTGACGGTAATGCTCGTACGCCATCATTCGGTCTCCCCGCAGCAACAGGCAGTGCGCGTAATTGATATAATCCATCGGGTTGCGGGACTCGCCGCGCAGTTTCTCCACATATATTTTCTCCGCGATGTCGGGGTATTCCCACATCTGGTCCCGGTAGCCCGCCTGTATCATGTGATAAGCCAGCCTCCGCTCCCGTTCCGTCGAGCCCTCTATTAGCAGCGAGTACAGCCACGAATGAGGTATCATCGGAATGATCATCGGCAGATAGTTCTCGTCGGTGTGCCCCGGGATGATTTTCATCACCTGCTCGTTCTGGATCAGCGTGCAGAGCAGTTCAAACAGCCGGTCGCCGTTGTCCTCTTCCGTCACCGCATTCACGAACGCGTCCTGCAGCTGCGGGAAGAAATCGATGCGGTCGTCGTACTGCACAATCAGCAACATGGAATACGCAGCCGAGAGTCCGGCAGCCATGTCGTTCCCCGCCGTCATGCCGTCTATCATCGCCAACATGGCATCCAGTGAGAAACATCTGCGCAGGTTCTGCGACAACGCCGTTACCGCCACCGCCGCTATCTCCGTGCTCCCCTCCCTGTTCAGCAACTCATGGTACCACTCCAAATCCTCCGGTCTGAAACGCACGCAGTGGGTAAAATAATTCATCACCGAGTGTACGGAATCGCGGTTAAAGCCGTGCATGTCGGGTGACAGTCCGCGCTGTATCCGCAGGTCGGCATAGACGGCATCGACCAACTGGTACGCTTCGCCCGTGAGACGCTCCAACTCCCCCTCGGCGGCGGGGTCATCCACGTTCAGCCACTTGGTAAAGAGCTTGGTCTGCCCCTCTGACAGGTTGTTATACGCCTCCTCGTACGGATTGTTCTCACCCAACTCATTGAGCCAGGAACGCACCACAACGAGCGCCGTGTCGATCATGCACTCCGCGAGGGCACGTTCTGCTACCGATATTTGTTCTTCCAGGGTCTGAGCCATCAAATGTCAAATCTCACATTTTATCAGGTAATCATTCCTGCTCGGGCTGTTGCGGATCACTAACTCCGCCAGGAAACCGGCAAGGAACAGCATACAGCCCAAAATCATCATCAGTATCGCTATATGGAAATACGGATTGACGCCCACGAGCATTGCCGGCACGCCGTGCGAGAGCGCGTACAGCTTCATCCCGCCCACCACGATCACTGCTACAAAACCGATGAAGAACATGAGACTGCCCACCAGCCCGAAGAAGTGCATCGGCTGCTTGCCGAACTTATTGAGGAACCACAGCGTCATGAGATCCAAATAGCCGTTCACGAACCGGTTGATGCCGAACTTGGAGGTACCGAACTCCCTCTTGCGGTGCTGTACCACCTTCTCGCCGATCTTCGTGAAACCGGCGTTCTTCGCCAGATAAGGGATATACCGGTGCATCTCGCTGAACACCTCTATGTTCTTCACCACCTCCTTGCGGTACGCCTTCAAGCCGCAGTTCATGTCGTGCAGCTGAATACCCGTCACCTTGCGCGCCGTGGCGTTGAACAGCTTGGACGGCAGGTTCTTCGTCAGCTTGTTGTCGTACCGCTTCTGCTTCCAGCCGGAGACGAGGTCGTACCCCTCCTCCGTGATCATCCGGTACAGTTCGGGGATCTCGTCCGGGCTGTCCTGCAGGTCGGCATCCATGGTGATCACCACATCGCCCTGCGCCGCCTTGAACCCGCAATACAACGCCGCGCTCTTGCCGTAGTTCCTGCGGAAACAGATGCCGTGAACGGGAGAACTTTTCGCCTCTCGCCCTTCGCCTTTCAACTCTTCTATCACCTTCCACGACTCGTCCGTCGAGCCGTCATTGACGAAGATGACCTCGTAGGAAAACTTGTTTTCCTTCATCACACGCGCTATCCATTCATACAGTTTGGGCAGCGACTCCGCCTCGTTATAAAGCGGTACTATTACTGATATATCCATGTTCTTCCGAATTAGCGTGCAAAGATACAAAAAAAAAATAACATACGCAAGTGCGCACGCATTTTTTACCCAAAAGAGTGCTTTTTATTTCATTTTTCATTTTTCATTTTTCATTTTTAACTATTTTTTGTACCTTTGCAGCGTAAAAAAGCGGTGACATATTTTATATACAGAGTTTCGGAGACGAGGCTCTGTTTTTTTGTGCCTGCTTTTCAGCCCGTTGATATATCAAACTTTGTAAAAATCAAAAATACTACCTTATATACTTGCGTATTTCAGAAAAAAGTTGTAATTTTGCAAGCCAAAAGAAAAACACGATGCCTGTAACCAAACAGAAACTCATACGCCATTATGCACTGGACCGCTGTTTGAGAAATCAAACACGGCGCTACTATATTGAGGATTTGCTGGCAGAATGCAATAAGGCTTTGGAGGCCGTTGATTGCCTGCCCATCAGTTTGCGGACGATCAAAAATGACATAAATGAGTTTGAAACCCTGTACAATACGGTTATTGCTCATCTTCCCGATAGCCATGGTCGCATTTATTATCGTTATGAAGATCCGCAGTTTAGCCTGCAAAAGTCGCTTCTGTCAGATGAGGAGGTTGCCAAACTGAAAGACGCGCTTTTGATGCTTAGCCGTTTCAAAGGACTACCGCAGTTTGAATGGATGACAGAATTAGTGACAAAGATTGAAGCCAAACTGCATCTGGACGCGCATACCGAATCGGTTATCGGCTTTGAGGCGAACGAGTATTTGCAAGGCTTGGAATATCTCGAACCGCTATTTGATTATATCAGCAATCAGCAGACAATAGATATTACTTATCAGCCGTACGACAAGCCGAGTTTCCTGTGTACACTCCATCCCTATTATATCAAGCAGCATAACTCGCGGTGGTTCTTGCTTGCTATGAACAACCAAACGCAGAAGATGATGCTTCTGGCGTTAGACCGAATACAAGACATACACCTTTCTACAATCGCGTACGTGCCTGCGGAAATAGATTTTGCAGAGTATTTCGATGATGTGATAGGTGTCACTATTCCACAGGATGCAGAACCGGAACATATATTGCTGCGTTTCTCTGCCCATCGTCTGCCGTATGTGCTTTCAAAGCCTTTACATCACTCGCAGAAGATCAAAGACAAGGCGCAAGGGGTTGTTGAGATTACTGTCATTCCCAACCGCGAACTGGAGGCGCAACTCCTGTGGTTCGGAAATGATGTAGAAGTGCTCCAACCGACTGAATTGCGGCAGCAGATAGCAACCAAAATCACCCAAATGCACGATTTATATAAATAGATAATACATTCAACGATGGCTAATATAGAAAGAAATTATCAGGAGATTATTCCGCAAGAATACCCTCATTGGCGCGATGAAATCATTTCGCTTATTGAGCGTTCAAAACTGCAAGCCATTCTCAATGTAAATAAAGAGATGCTTGCGCTCTATTGGAAAATAGGATGCGACATTCTCCACAAGCAAAAAGAATTGGGATGGGGAACTCAGGTCATTAAGCAATTATCACAAGATTTACGACATCGTTTTCCTGAAGATGATGGTTATTCGGAACGAAATCTTGGTTATATGAAGCAATTTGCCGCCGAATATCCCGATTTCCCATTTTTGCAAGTCCCGCTTGCAAAATTAAATGAGGACGATTTCTGGCATGTGGCACTTGCCGAAAATGACAACACACCAATTTTGCAAGTGCCGCTTGCAAAATTAGAAAAAGATGGTGAAACATTTGTGCAAGTGCCGCTTGCACAAATTACATGGTATCATCATATATCGTTACTGCCTAAGGTTAAATCTCTCCCTGAGCGCGCGTTTTATATTATGGAAACAGCTGCACAGGGATGGAGCCGAGATGTGATGTTAGCCAATGTGGCTGCCGGATATAAGAATGCTAAAGGAAAAGCGATAACCAATTTCTCCGGCACGTTGCCTCCTGTTGATTCCGATTTTGCACGGTACGCTTTCAAAGATCCATATAGTTTCGGGTTCTTAGGTACAAAAGAACTGAAAAACGAACGTGCCATAGAGGACAAACTAACTGAACATGTGGTTGAGTTCCTAATGGAAATGGGACGTGGCTTTGCTTTTGTAGGAAGGCAATACCGCATTATGGTAGATGGTGATGAATATAAGATGGATTTGTTGATGTATCATCTCAAAATGCATAGATATGTAGTTATTGAATTAAAAGCGGTAGAGTTTATTCCCGAGTTCGTTAGTAAACTGAATTTCTATATCTCTGCCGTAGATGAATACCTTAAATCACCACAAGACAATCCCACTATTGGTTTGCTGCTTTGTCCGACCAAGAGTAATGAGAAAGTTCGGTTCTCTCTCCGTGGCTTTAGCCAACCGATGGGTGTCGCGGAATATGAGATTAAGCAACTTATTGAAGAGGTCCAATCCGCCCTTCCTTCAATAGAGGAAAAAGCATAAAAAATGCACGATTTATATTCGTAGTGCAAATAGGTTGCACAACAACGCAGTACTTTTGCACCGAATTTGAAAAACAAGCATATGACAGTAAGCGAATTTATACATAATAGACCTCTTTTAAGAAAAGATTACGTTTTACTTTTTGATTTGGATGGAACCTTGCTTGATACAAATCTCGCTAATAATGAAGCATATCGTAATGCGGTCTGGAAGGTTACTGGCACAAGTGATTACGCTGTATTCTCTCTCCTTCGGCGTGTAACAAGAGAAAATATTGCTTCTATTAAATCTATAACACCGGATCAATTAGAAGAAATTGTACGGCAGAAGAAGAAATATTTCCCATATAGAGTACAAGAAGGAAATACTTCTGCTTTTGTTACTTTGGATATTTTGAGACGTCATAGCGTAAGTAATTCTTGTTATGTTATAACCTCAGCAGATCCAGATCGAGCACGCTTCTTGATTCAAGGCTATGGGATTAATCAATGGGTAAAAGGAGTTATATATGCAGATCGTACGGATAAATATAAAGATATTGCTTCTAAATTGAATGTCGATGCCTCTAAGATAATTTTGTTCGAGGATGAAAAAGAAGCAATCAGTAATGCTATAAGCAATGGAGTACAAAAATCTTTTATTATTCCAGTTAGTCTTAATACCCTAAAAATACATCTTATTAAGTCTAATAGTTATCTCAAGCAAAATGTACGAGCTTATTATAGTTTAGATTATTTGCGATATGGACATCCAGAAAATCCTGATTTTATTAACACTTTAAAGAATCAGTATTGCGATATTCCTCTTGATAAGGTTATTGCAGCATTAGAGCATCTGAAAGTTTTTTTAACTCGCGATATTAGATGTATTTATAAAATGCTCGGAGAGAAGGAACTAATGGTTGTTGGTGTTCCAAGATCAAAATCAGAATGTGAATATTATCCGCAGCAACAATTCTTTCGCAAAGGAATTCATGATGTTGTAATAAAATTGCAATTAGACGAGAAACTTAATCTTATAGATGGTTCGCAATTCATTACTCGCCACACAAACACTAAAACGACGCATTTGTCAAAAAATGAGAATGTAGAAAATGACGGAGAAATGCCTTATCCCGGAATCACTAAGGATACTTGCCAAATTTCAGAACAAGTGGCAGGAAAGGATATTCTCCTTATTGATGATATATACACCTTTGGAGTAAATATAGATGAGGATGCTATCCAAGCACTCTATGATATGGGAGCTAAATCAGTTTTCTTCTATTCTGTATGTAAAACATTTAAGCGTAAAAAAGAATGATGAAATACACCCAAAATAGTATAAATATTCTTACTGCTCTCCAGTTTAAGGGAATTGGGCGGTCATGGATTGTAACCAACTGGAGACATAATTTGTCGGATGAACAAATAGTAACCTTGTTAAATAACTCATTGAAAGATAAGAAAATTTCCATCAGTGACTTTGACGTTGAGCGTATTGGCGTTCTTAATAGAATAAGCCTTCAAGAACAATGTGCTGATGGTATTGTTGGGTTCTTAGATGAAGATTTCCCATATTGTAGAGGAAATGCAAAAAAAGGAGATCGTCCGGTTGTTTTATTCTATAAAGGTGATATTAAACTTCTTGATACCAACCATAGTAATGTAGCAGTAATAGGCGTTTTGAAACCAGAAGAAAGTGTTGAGCAAAGGGAAAGAAAGATGGTCTCTGCCTTATTAAAATATAATTATGTTATTGTAAGTGGATTGGCATTAGGTTGCGACTCCATAGCACACAGGCAGACATTAGAAGAACAAGGTAAAACAGTGGCCATTTTGCCTTCTCCATTAAGTAATATTGTTCCATCACAGCACAAAGAATTAGCAGAAAGGATTGTTCTATCCGGAGGTTTGCTTATTACTGAATATTTTGAGGAACCAAAGTCACAAATGGAAATGCGCGGGCGTTACCAAGAACGTGACAGGTTACAAGCTATGTTTAGTGATGCTATCATTCTTTCGGCAAGTTACGATGTAAATACCGATGGAAATGATAGTGGTTCACGTCTTGCCATGGAATATGCTAAACAATATCAAATTCCAAGGTACATTATGTATAATGAAACTATTGACGGCAAGAATTCGCAATTCGATCTAAATCGAAGGCTGCTTCGAGAAGGAGATTCACAAATACTGAAACAAGGTATGATTTCTACGTTGTTACAACAAAAAAATGTATTATTTTAGTCCTTGTGCAAATAGGTTGCACAACAACGCAGTACTTTTGCACCAGAATTCAAAAATCAACAAAACAAACCAAAAACCGAACAACTATGAAAACAACCAAAAAAGCAGCAAAAGCAATGGCAGCAGAGAAGAACGAAATCAGCATCATCCTTTGGGACATGGTAGAGCGCGCACACAACCACGGTAAGAGAATGTCTCTTCCAGGGTTATTAGGCTTGGTCTACTGGAAGGCAGCTGGAACAAGTGTCGATATGCGAGTGGTGCAAGCACTCGGTGTTGATAGTTTGGATATGTCATTCTTTGGCAAAGATGAGATCGATGCACTTGTTGCACATGGCGACAAGGTTGTTGACTATATTTTGAGCGAAAGACGCCCAAAATCGCAGGAAATCCCAGTTGTGCCTAAGGAGTTGACGCAGTTGGTGATGGATAATCTACTGCACGTACCCGAAAAGTGTACTATATATCTCCCATACGCAGGTATATGTTCTTTTGCAGAGGCTTACCCAAATGCAAGCTATGTAGGAGAAGAACTGGACCCATTAAATTGGGCAATAGGAAAGGTGTGTGCCTTCTTCAAGCACATCCATGCAGACATCTACCAGTACGATAGTTTTAATTGTAAAGAAAAATACGATACTATCGTCACGATGCCTCCTTTCCTCTTCCGCGACGAGAAGAATCTTGCTTCCATTATTGAATCGCTATACGAGCGATTGAACGATGGCGGTCAGATGGTTGTTATTGTACCAGCAGGTTTTCTATTTGACGTGAGAGAGCAATATCACCGCGTCAAGAAAATGCTACTAGAGCAACAAGCGCTCTATCAAGTTGTTTTGTTGCCCGGTGCACTGCTAACTAGCACCAATGTCAGTTTGGCAATACTGCTGATACAAAAAGGAGAAAAGAGTGAGGTCGTTACCATGACAGATTATTCGGATTTTGTAGTGGACAACCGCAAGCATGGCTCGATATACAAACTGGATCTGGAAGCTATAGAAGATGCCGAGCGCACACAAATTATGCGTACGCTTGACGATGCGACCCCGGATAGTTTCGTGGTTGATAAAGAAACCGAATCCAAAATTCGCTTTCAGATAAGGATAAAGGCATCAGACTTGCTACAAGCAGAAGGTATAGACCTTAATCCGAAATACCATTTGAACCGAGCGAATGTACTTCAACAAAAGGAAAATGGTGTAGAATTCTTGCCTTTGCATGAATTAACCGAGATATATGGAAGAGCCAACTTACTTGGCGGCGGTGTCCGTGTTCCCCTTGTTCGAGTACAAGATTTGTCCGACACAATCCTTAATGGGAAGAAGGACTTTGCTGATTTGGAGGCAGATGAACGCAAAGAAAGAAATCTGCCCCTGTTAATGGAGGACAACCTGCTATTGGTGGCCTTGGTTGGCAAGACCTTAAAACCGACCATCTTTGAGTATCAAGAAGGTCGCCAAATAGCGTATTCGGACAACTTAGTGCCTCTCAAAGTGGTTTCTCCCCTTGTGACGGTAGAATACCTGCAATGCGAATTGGCTAGCGATTTCGTTCAAGAACAACTTGAAGCCAATCATGTAGGCGCATTCCGTCCGTTCATCTCTCGTGCCAATCTGAAGAACCTCATGATTCGCGTACCGAGCATTGAGGAGCAGAAGAAAATCGTGCGCGAACGCAAAGAGGAACTCTCCAGCGAACTGATACAAAAACTAGGCATTGAGAACGCAGAACTGAAGAACGAGCGCTACAATGAGTTCGTGAAAGAGATGCGTGTGCGTAAACATGCTATCGGACAAGTGCTGAACGAACTTGATCCTGCCATCGACATGCTTTTGCTCTGTAAAGACAAAAACGGAGGAGTGTTGCGTGGTTCAGATATCGTATCGCCACGGTCCGGATACACTGTTGAGGAGTACATGCAGAAAGTACGTACCTTGGTAACCAAGGTGATGTACATGGTGGATACCCTCACCAACGAGTATGTACCAAAGAGTGAAATGCAGGAGTACAATGTTGTTCAGTTGTTGGAAGAGTACAAACAAAATCACTCCATCGAGGATGGATTTGAATTGGTCATCCGACATGGCTATTTTACATCTGAACTGCATGTGCCAGCAGGTATTGAGTTGCCAGATGGAAGCGTAACTGAAGGGATCAACATATCTCCAAATGATTATTGCGACTTTTGGAGCATAAATGTCTGCAAGGAAGACTTCTTCCAAGTGTTGGATAATATCGTAGCCAACGCCAAACGCTATGGTTTTACGGAAAGCCGTCCAGACTACTGTATTTGCTTTGAGATGGAGGATATCCGCGATGCAAAAAAGCCAATGGTGGCCATTCACGTCAAAAACAATGGTAATCCACTTCCTGCGGGAATAAAGCCAGAACAGGTATTTATGTACGGAGAGGGTTCATCCCAAGGCACCGGTATCGGCGGTTGGCAAATCAAACAAATCGTTGATGGTATGGGTGGCAAAGTAGAATTGCGCACCTATGAGGACAATGAGGAAGGATTCACAATAGACTATGTGCTGTCTTTCGTAGATACATCCGTAGTTACTATTTTATAATATATAAGATCAGGAGGAAACAATATGAAATACAAAGTTTTGTGGATTGATGACCAGCCCAATGAAGAGTTCTTGGATGCAGCCCATGCAATGGATATGGATATCCAAGTAGCAACGTGCTACAACAAAGGCATTGAGTGGTTACGTGCCAATCAAGATATTTGCATGGCGGTTATTCTGGACGTGAAATGCAAAATAACAGAAGACCCCACCGAGGTGCCCAGCCGTGATGCGTTTAGAGATAAATGGTTGGAGGTCGTCAAACTATGCGACGAGAGGGAACAAATCCCATGGTTTGTATATACAGCCGGTGACTATGATGGTATCGAGGCTCTGGATATACTATTGCCCAGAGACAAAAAATATGATCCCAACAGGCAATACTATAGGAAGCCCGTTGAGCGCAAAGCCATGTTAGCCAATATTGTGCAAGCCATCAATTTAAATGACATGACCGCAGTATTGAAGGAATATGAAAATCTTTTTGATTTCTGCACCGAATTCTACAAAGAGTTGTTCCGCATCATCATCAATATCAAGAAAAATGAGTACACAAACAGTACCATCTTCAATGATATGCGTAAGGTTCTAGGTTGGTGTACGTCCTATATGCGTGAACATGGAATGCTACCGAACGATATAACCAACTTTAACAAGGCCGCTTTGTATCTCAACAAAGTAAACTTTGCCTGCAAAGACAATCATGTTGGTGTAAGTAAAACTATGGTACCTGACTACATAAAGAATAGTTTCATGGCTTGCCAATATGTATGCAACAATGGAAGTCATAGCAAGGCAGAAGGGGCATCTGATGAAGCTGACAATAACTTGGTCGTAGATGAAGACGTAAAGAATGGTATTGCTCCATATCTTATTCGCAGTACATTCTTTGAACTGCTTAATATCATCACATGGTGCAAAGGATTGCCTACCTCTCAGGAAGGTATTGATTCTCTACGTGCTGACATTGGCAAATTAAATGTACAATGGACAACCAAAGTGTGATAAAAGCATATTATAAGCTTCTATTATTCTCTTAAAATTGTAATAAGAACTTACGCCCACGATATGGCTGGTTTCTCTGATGATGACATCGACACCATTTTTGATGGCGAACCGGATGTCTATTAGAATATTGATTAACAAATTTAAACTTTTACAACTATGAAAAGATCCATTCTTTTCCTGCTGGCATTTTTTTGCCTTGCAGGCTGCGCGAAGCGCTCAAATCAATCACCCACAGACGAAAATGTGGAAGTAACCAAAATCTACAATCTTGTCATCCTCGACCGTAGCGGATCTATGATGCCTTTGCGCGAGGCAGCTATACAAGGCTACAACGAGACGCTGGAGATCATTCGAAATGCACAAAAGCAGTATGACCTTGAGCAGCAAAACCTTGTTACTCTGACGCTGTTCAACAATTTTGTAACAGACGTATATGACTGCGACACCGTGCAAAATCTTCCTAACCTTTTGAAGCAAGATTACCGGCCGGACGGTATGACCGCCATGTTAGATGCAATAGGTCTGTCGCTTGGCAAACTTCAAAGCAAACTGAACAAACTGGAGAACGCAACGGCTGTGGTAACGATCATTAGTGATGGCTTGGAAAACGCTTCGCATATATACACCCTTGACCGCGTCGTAAAATTGATAGACTCCATGAAAAACCAAGGTGTGATGTTTGTTTTTATGGGAACCAACCAGAATGTGCAACAAACCGCTTCTGCACTACATATTGATGAATATAAGGTGTTTGAGTATTCCACGGAAGGCATGAAAAGAGCATGGAAAAGTGGTATCAAAGCGTCTGCCGATTACTACGACCGCATGTCGCAGTACAACAAAGATACGCGCGGAATGACCAAAGAGGAACGCAACAATTACTATCGCGACCG
>ODAI014243573.1_pt1 | contig 19785 bp, 14 predicted proteins | sample 1539321 | NCBI WGS metagenome assembly ODAI01 (sample SAMN02144231, study PRJEB22623) | gut metagenome | biome: sheep rumen | host: Ovis aries | place: New Zealand
GGATCCTGCAGCACCGCGTTGGCGCCGAACTTGGAAGCCAGCTTGTTCTTGATCACGTCCAGATGCATTTCGCCCTGGCCGCTGAGCTCGGTCTCGGTCGTCTCAGCATTCTTCTCGATCCGGATGGAGGGATCTTCCTCCGCCAGACGGTTCAGGCCGCCGAAGACCTTGTCTTCCTCACCCTGCTTGGCCGCGAAGACAGCCTTGGAGATGCAGGGGGCCGGGAACTCGATGGCCGGATAGATAATGGGGTTGTTCGGATCGCACAGGGTGTCGCCGGTGGAGGTCAGCTGCAGCTTCGCCAGGGCGCCCAGATCTCCGGCGTGGAGCTTGTCCACGTTCGTCTGCTTGTTGCCGCGGAGGGAGAACATGCCGCCGGCCTTCTCGGTCTTTTCCTTGTTGGCGTTGTACAGCGGGGTGGATCCGGTCAGCATGCCGGAGAAGATCCGGAACAGGCTCAGCTTGCCGACAAACGGGTCCGCAATCGTCTTGAACACCAGGGCGGAGAAGGGTTCCTCGTCCTTGCATACGCGGTGAATTTCCTCGCCGGTCTTCGGATTCTTGCCAGTCTGGAAAAGTCCCTCGTGCGCGGGGGAAGGCAGATACTTGGCCATCAGGTCCATCGTGCGGGCAATACCCACGCCGGTCAGTGCGGAGCAGGCGACGACGGGAACGATGCTGCCGTCCTTCATGCCCTTGCGGAAGCCGGCCAGGATCTCGTCATAGGTCAGTGCCTCGCCCTCGAGGTATTTCATCATCAGATCGTCATCCGCCGCGGCGGCCTGCTCGGTCAGATATTCAAAGGCTTCGTTCACTTCCGCTTCCAGTTCGGCAGGCATGGGCACCTCAGTGCTCTTCTTGTAGGCGCCTTCATAGGCTTTCTTTTCCAGAACGTTGACCACGCCGCGGAAGGAAGCGCCCTGGCCCAGGGGGATCAGGATCGGCACGACGCTGGAGCCGTACTTTTCACGCAGCTCATTGGTCACCTTTTCGAAGTTGGCATGCTCGCGATCCATCTGGTTGACCACAAACATGCGGCCCAGCTTGTGCGCTCCGGCATAGTCCCATGCCTTCTCCGCGCCGACGCTCAGCCCGTTCACACCGCCCACCACGATCACGGCCGTTTCGATGACCCGCAGGGGCCCCATCAGCTCGCCGATGAAGTCGAAATAGCCGGGCACGTCGATCACGTTGATCACCTTGCCGTTCCACGGGACGGGCGCGTAGCTCGCGCTGATGGAAAAGCCGCGCTTTTTCTCTTCCGGATCAAAGTCGGAAACGGTCGTCCCGTCTTCCACCTTGCCCTGACGGTCAATCATTCCGGCAGCGAAGAGCATCGCCTCAGTCAGCGTGGTTTTGCCCTCGCTGCCATGCCCCATGAGGGCAATATTCCGAATGTTTGGGGTTGTGAATTCAGCCATGCGGATCAATCCTCCATACGTTATTCTTTTACAACTTCATCCCGCCCGGAAACGGATTTCAGCGGGATTGACAGCAACACTGAAAAAGATTATAGCATACGGACGGAAAAATGAAAAGCACATTTGTGTTTTTCGGTCGATTTTTCTCCGCTTTTTCTCCGAAGAAAGGGTGTTTTCCGGTCACAGCCGGCGGGAAAGAAAGCGCTCCATCGTTGCAATTTCCTCCGCCGGACCGCTGGTTTCAAAGATCACGTGCCCGTCGCCTTCCTCCCGGTTCAGCCCGGCCGCCTTCAGCACGCGCTCCAGCTGCCTCGCGGTGCCCTCGCTGCCCTCGGTGATGGCGATATGATCCGGCAGCATTTCCCGGATCATGGATTTGAGAAAAACATAATGGGTGCATCCCAGAACCACCGCATCCACCCAGCGCAGGTCAAAGCGGGAAAAAAGCTTTTCCAGATAGCCTCTGGCGCCGTCCATATCCTCCCTTTCGACCAGCTCCATCAGCCCTTCGCAGGGAACGCGGACCGCGCCCTCCCCGTACCGGTCCATCAGCGCGGAAAACTTGGGCTGCCTCAGCGTCAGCGGCGTCGCCAGCACCAGGATCTTTCCGCCGTGCCGGATCTCGTGTGCCGGCTTCAGGGCCGGTTCCATTCCGATCACGGGGATTTCGAGCTCGCGGCGCAGCGTTTCGGCCGCCGCGCTGGTGGCCGTGTTGCAGGCGATGACCAGCGCCTTCACCTGCTGGTCCAGCAGCCGGTTCACCACCGCGCGGACGCAGGTGCGCACCTCCTCCGGCGTCTTCGTTCCGTAAGGAGCGTTGAGCGAATCTCCGTAATAGATAAACGTTTCCCGCGGCATCAGCCGCACCATCGCCTGCAGGGCACTGATCCCGCCGATGCCGCTGTCAAAAACCCCGATCGGATCCTGTCTCTGGTTCATTATATCCTTCTCCCGGCTTTCTCGCATGCATGCATTTTATCAGATTCCCCTTCCCCTGTAAAGAAACACGCCCGCATGGTTTCCTGCATCCTCCCGTTGTATTTTTCTCCTTTTGCGTGTATATTGTGCGGAGAAAAAAACGGTTGGGAGGCATGCGTCAATGGAAGAGATCATGCTGGGCGATATCGTCCGTACCCGAAAAAGCCATCCCTGCGGCGGGGATGAATGGACCGTGATCCGCACCGGCGCGGATATCAAAATCCGGTGCAACCGGTGTGGCCGCATCGTCATGATGGACCGCGAGGCATTTTTAAAGCGCCGGAAGGCGCTGATACACCGTTCCGGCGCTGAAGGCTGATCCTCAGAAAAGGAAATCGAAAGCGGGATAGGTTTCCGTTCCTTCTTCGGACTGGATCTGATAGGCGCCGATGCAGGTGCCGTAGATCAGATGCTGCGAATCGATTTCCCAGTCCGGCTGCTGATCCGTCATATAGTAGACATAGTTCCGGTAGCCGCTGTTGCCCTTGGCCATGGCCGCGGTGATGATCCATTCATCGCCGTTCTGCCGGATGTCCGTGATATACACGTTATAGACCATCACCCGGCCGGTATATGCCGCCAGGTTCTTCACCAGCGTATTGTAAGCCGGCTTGATGGCGGAATTCACCGCCTGATTGCGGCGGTCCTCCTCCGTCAGGTTTCTGACCGCGGTATAGGTCATCCGCTTCGTGTCGAAGTTCTTTTTGGAGAACACCAGCGTGAAGTGGTACTCCGCCTCCGCCGCCGTCGGCACCTTGAAACTGAACTTGCCCGTACCGTTCGTGCGGATCTGTTTGTCGAAAGTGGAAATCCCGTTGGAGACGATGCACTGGATATCCACGCCCTTGGTGGTCAGGCCGGAAATGACGGTCTCATCCGCGCTCAGCGTCTCCGGAACGCCACTGGCAAAGGTCACGGGAATCAGTTTCTTGCTGTAGGTCGTGGTTTCAAACACCGTTTCCGTCACGATCTGATCGTTGACTTCCACGTTCAGGGTCATCAGCCATACGTTTTCCTCCGGCAGCTGCACCTTCATCTTGAACGCGCCGGTTTTCGCATTGGCATCCGCGTAGAGCTTGATGGAGTCGGTCGAGGCCAGGCTCATCAGCACGCCGATCACCCGGGATCCGGGAACCGTCACGCCCTCAACGGTGAAGATGCCGGTTTCGGTCTCCTTCGGAGGCTCCGCGGTCACCTGAAGGCTGGCGGCAACGGGTGCCTGTACCGCTGTTCCGTTTTCAGAGCTGCCCGCCTCTCCGGCCTCCGCCGGAATACCGACCGCGGGCATGATCGTGTTCACGATCCGGTTCAGATCCGTCTGATCTCCGGCGCGAAGTCCCCGGTCATACACCTGGTAATCCATGATCAGGCTGTATCCGTTGATCACGGTCTTGGCCGCATAGCCCCAGTAGATTTTGCTGTCCGTCGTCCGCTTGTACTTCAGGCGAAGGAAGTAATTCTTGTTCGTCTGCTGTTTCCGGCCGCTCTCCTTGAACGAATACCCGTCCTCCGCGTAGCGCGTGGCATCCCCCTTGTGGGCCGCGATGTACGCGTTCCAGTGTTCCCGGTCCGCCGGATGGTTCATCAGGTCATAGTAAGCCGCGGAATCCTCATCCTGCCGGACGGATATTTCCAGGCAGGCGTCATACTTTGTCCGCTGGGAAAACCAGGCCTGGAGCACCACGCCCCGCTCTTCCCAGTCCTTCAGCAGCTTTTCCTTCTCGGCGCCGATCTTGCTCAGCAGCTCCGGATGCTCGTCCAGATTCGTCGGCGTCAGCACGATATACTTGCTCTCCTGAATCGTGATCTTCGCCGGACAGGGAGACAGGGAATAATCCGTATCCGCCGCCGCGCAGGCGCACAGGAGCACCGCCAGCAGCAGGAACAGTAAAAACGCATGTTTGCGCATGCCGATCACCGACCTTTCCATGTTCTGATCCATTCAGTCAGACAATCAGATAAAAGTATAGCATAACGCCGAAAGAATTGGCAAGTTTTGTCCTTTTTTCACAGCTCGCGCACCTGCAGCCCCTCGCAGGCGTCCAGCGCCTCCTGATGCGCAACGACGCAGACGGCGCCTTCCCGGGCGAACTGATCCAGCCACTTGCCGCACGCTTCCAGTTCTTCACCGGTGGCGTGCAGGATCTCCTGCCGGATTTCCTCCGCCCTTTCCTTTGTATATCCGATCATCGCCCGGGCATCCGCCAGGGCCCCCTTGTCCCGGGGGGAAAGCAGCGGATTCAGCTCGTTGAGCGAGGAGATGATGAAGGAATCCAGGTTTTCTCCGTTCCGGACGAACTCCCGCAGATAGGCGGCGGCTCCCGCATCGGCGCCGAGCGTCTTGGCAGGGGTGGGATCCCGATAGGAATAGGAAATGATGTTGCCGTTCCGGTCCGTCTGCAGCCCGGCGCCATACGCGCCCCCCTGCACCCGTACCCGGTTCCACAGGTAGCCCAGGCTCAGGATTCCGGAGGCCAGCCACACGATGCCGGAAAACCGGAGGCCGCAGCGGCTGAGCCGGTAGCCCCGCGCGGTGAATCCGATCTGGGCCGGAATCCGGTATCCGATCTGCATCGGCGCATCCGACCGGTATGCCGCGCTGTCCGGCACGGCCTCTCCCTCCGGGAATGCGCCCGCCAGCGCCGAAAGGGAGATCTCTTCGCTCCCTGTCAGGGAAAGCGTCATCCGCCTGCGGCAGAAGGAGGTGTCCATCATCCGCTCCGCGCACCGGAGCAGCTTCTCCATCTCTTCCTCCTGGTTGCGGGCAAAGCCGTGCAGATAGCGGACGGCCACATCGCCGTCCAGCGCGTTGCGCACCGCGCCGTCCGCGCTGAAATGGCTTGCGACGTTCTTGATTGCGATCAGATGTCCGGCGCTGACGATGCGCTGGCGCGCGCTCAGCTCGTTCTGCTGAACCATCTCGAGGATCCGGTCCTCCTGCCCCCGGAACCGCGTTTCCGTCAGGATCTCCTTCAGCAGCTCCTGCGCCCTGTCCGCGTTCTCCTCCAGTGCGCTGAACCAGGCCACCAGGTAGGGGGTGCAGGTTTCATCCTCCCCTTCCATCACCCGGCAGGCCACCGAAGCCCCCAGGCTGCCGGTATACCGCTTGATCTCCTGCTGCAGGCGGAAGGCATCGTGCTTCTGCGTTGGCAGCTTGCCCAGCATGCCGGCCGCCAGTGCGGTCCGCGTCAGCTCCTCCAGGGTCAGATCCGTCAGGGAAAAACTGACCCGTACATGCACCACACCGTTGCACGGAATCCGGTGGTACAAGACCGGCACGCCGCAGCATTCCTTCCACTCCGTCCCGATCCACTCAGGGGTCACGTCGGCGTCCGCCCTTGTCAGCTTCGGAAGCGAAGCGAGCGCGCGCTCGGAGTCGGGCTGCTGCTGCCAGGCCTCGAGCTCGTCCATCAGCCGGTCGTTTGCCGCCCGCTCCTCCGCCGTCCACTTCTCCGTGATGCGGCGCAGGCGTTCCGCCTCCGCCGTGCGTTTTTCCTCTCCCAGCGTATGGGACGGCCGGGTATGCAGCACGGCCATCCCCTCCCGGTTCAGCAGCATGTCCGCCGCGATCCGGTCAATTTTCCCGCCTTCGATCATCTCCCGAACCTCGCGGATCAGGCTTTGGGTCACCAGCGCCTCGTCGGGTTCTCCCCCGTACAGCCATCTGCCCATCGCCCGGATGCACCGGCCGATCCCCCGGGGTTCCTCATCCTCCCGCAGGTTGTAGATCAGGCGGTTCATCGAAGCCTCCGCGGCATCCCGGTCCAGGCCCTCCGCCTGTATTTTCCGCCCGGTTTCCTCCAGCAGGGAAAGGATCTCCCCTTCCTTTCCGTCGGTCACGTTCTCCGCGTGGATCGTCAGATAGCTCTGGTATCCGGTATCGTCCACCGACAGATTCAGATCCTGCGCAAGGCCCCTCTCCAGCGCCATCCGCTTCAGCGGCGCTTCATTGCTGCCGGTCAGCACCTCGCCGACGATCCCGCGCACCATGTTTTCCGCCGCATCCTGCCATGTGCCGGTAATCCGGCCCAGCGTCAGATAGCCGCGGTTTGTCTTCTCTTCCTGGGGATCCAGTTCGTATGCAATGGTCTGCTCGGAAGCGACCGGCTGCTGCATCCGGAATTCGGGCCGGAGCTCCTCCCGCCGGTCGTATTCCCTCAGATAGCCGTCAATGGTCTCCAGCATTTCCTCAATCGGCAGCGCTCCGTCCAGATAGATGAGCGCATTGGACGGATGATAGTGTTTCCGGTAGCATTCCCGGTATTTTTCCCATGTCAGCTCCGGAATGGATTCCGGATCGCCGCCGCTGTTGAACCCGTAGCAGGTGTCGGGGAACAGCTGCCGGGCCAGCTGATGCTCAATCAGATTGTCCACATTGCTCATGGACCCCTTCATTTCGTTGAAGACCACGCCCCGGTATTCCGGCAGCCCGTCCTCATCCCTGTCGATATGCCAGCCCTCCTGCCAGAAAGGCTTCGGGTCTTCCATGGAGAGCGGATGGAACACCGCGTCCAGATAGACGTTTGTCAGGTTCATCAGATCCCGCGGATTCCGGCTCGAAACGGGATACATCGTCATGTCCGGGAAAGTCATGGCGTTGAGGAATGTATTCATGCTGCTCTTGAGCAGCTCCACAAACGGCTCGCGGACCGGGTATTTCCGGCTTCCGTTCAGCACGCTGTGCTCCAGAATGTGAAACACGCCGGTATCATCCTCCGGCAGCGTGCGGAAGGTGATGGAGAAGACCATGTTTTCCTCCCCGTTGTCCAGCCAGAACAGCTGTGCCCCGGTCCTTATATGCTCCATGCGCACCGCGCGGCCCTCCAGCTCCTCGTTCCACTCCGCCCGGATCACCCGAAAGCCGCTGATTTCCCGGTTGTTTTCGAACCCAAAGTCCATTTTCCGATCAACTTCCCCACCCGTTATTTTCGCAGTCCGAACATCATTTTAATGGAATCCATCCGCTTGTCAAGGCATCCGAAAAAAGCAGGATTTTTTCATTTCCCGTGGTATATATAAATGTATCCCCGGATCGGTGCAGATCCGGATCCGGCTGGAAAAGCGCAGCCAGGGAGGCGAATAATCATGACGATCCGGCAGCGCCGGGAGCAGGAAGAATACCTGCTGCTGGCTCCCTGGGCGACGCATTCCGCCGAAACCGCCGGCCGGGATGCCCCCATCTCGGGGGATGATCTGCGCACCGAGTTTCAGCGGGACCGGGATCGGATTATCCACTGCAAATCCTTTCGCCGGCTGAAATTCAAGACCCAGGTCTTTCTTTCTCCGGAGGGGGATCATTTCCGCACCCGGCTGACCCATACGCTGGAGGTCTCCCAGGTCGCGCGGACGATTGCGCGCGCCCTCCGCCTGAATGAGGACCTGGCCGAAGCCATCGCCCTGGGGCACGATCTGGGGCACACGCCCTACGGTCACATCGGTGAAAGGACGCTCGACACCCTGCTGGAGGGCGGATTCCGCCATAATGAGCAGAGCCTGCGCGTGGTGGAGCGGCTCGAGCGGGGCGGTCAGGGGCTGAACCTGACCCGCGAGGTGCGGGACGGGATCCTGGCGCATTCCGGGCCCATTCAGCCCAAAACCCCCGAGGCGGAATGCGTTCGCCGGGCGGACCGGATCGCCTATCTGAACCATGACCTGGATGATGCGCTGCGCGGCGGCGTGCTGAAGGAAAAGGATCTTCCGGAGGAATGTCTCCGCGTGCTGGGCAGAACCCACGGGGAGCGCATCAATACCATGATCACCGATCTGGTCGCGCAGAGCGAAGGGAAGGCGCACCTGGTCATGAGTCCCGCGATTCAGCAGGCGACGGACGACCTGAGGGAATTCATGTTCGAAAAGGTGTACCGGAACGGCTGGAGAGATCCGGAGGAAGCCCGGTGCGACTATGTGCTCCGCCATCTGTATGAATATTACTGTGACCGTCCCGGCGAAATGCCGGAGGAGTTCGTCCGCCTGAGCGAGGAGGACGGCATTTCCCGCAGCGTGTGCGACTTTCTGTCCTGCATGACCGACCGGTATGCCACCCGGCAGTTCACCAGTCTTTTCTCCCCCTCCTCCTTTCCCGCCTTCTGATTGCGGCACGCTTCCCATAACCCATTCGATTTCGAGGTGAAAACACGCCCATGGCATCCCGTTTTCCGGCCGCATGGCTGGATGAGCTGCGCTCCCGTTCGGACATCATTCAGGTCGTCTCCGGTTACGTGGCGCTGAAGAAATCCGGCCGCAACTACTGGGGGCTCTGCCCCTTTCACGGGGAGAAGACCGCGTCCTTCTCCGTGGATCCGGAACAGCAGCTGTACTACTGCTTCGGCTGCAAAGCCGGGGGCAATGTGTTCAGCTTCATCATGGACATGGAGCGCCTGAACTTCGGGGAGGCCGTGGAGCTGCTGGCGGACCGGGCACATATGCCGATGCCGGAGATGGTGAACGATGAGGATTATGAGCGCCGCCGCACCCGCCGCGAACGGCTCCTGGATGCCAACCGCCGGGCCGCCCGGTATTATCACGAGCTGCTGTTCCGCCCGGAGGGCGCCGCTTCCCTGGCGTACCTGCGAAAGCGCGGGCTGTCCGACGGCGTGATCCGCAAGTTCGGCCTCGGTGCCGCGCCGAACGGATGGACGGCGCTGACGGACTACATGACCGGCCAGGGCTTCACCCTGGAGGAGCTCTCCGCCGTCGGGCTGACGGTGGTCAAACCGCCGGAGGGCGGAAGCGGAAAGACCCGCGCCTTCGATATGTTCCGGAACCGGGCCATCTTTCCGATCATCGACATGTATAAGAACGTGCTGGCCTTCGGAGGCCGCAGCCTGGACGGGCAGGAGCCCAAGTATCTGAACACCTCCGATACGCCGGTGTTCAACAAGCGCAAGGGCGTCTATGCCGCGAATCTGCTCCGTCAGCAGCGGCATCTGGACCGGGTCATCCTGGTGGAAGGATATATGGATGTGGTCAGCCTGTCCCAGTTCGGCGTGGAGGGCGTCTGCGCCACCCTGGGAACCGCCCTGACCAACGAGCAGGCCCGGCTGCTTCGCCGCTTCGCGCCGCAGGTCTATCTGGGCTACGACGGGGATTCCGCCGGCCAGAACGCCATTCTGCGCGGGCTGAACATTTTCGATGAGGAGGGCATTCCGGCCCGGGTGCTGGTCTTCCCGGACGGGCTGGATCCGGATGAGTTCATCCGGCGGGACGGCGTCGAGGGCTTCCGTCAGCTTCCTTCGATCTCCCCGACCGCCTATCGTCTCCGCCGCGCAAAGGAAAAGCATGACCTGAGCGACCGGGAAGGCCGTCTGGCCTATGCCCGCGAAGGGCTCGGCGTGCTGGACAGGCTGGATCCGCTGGAGCGGGATGTCTACCTGAAGGATCTGGAGATCGACACGGGCTTTTCCCGGGAAACGCTGATGGAGATGCTTTCCCTGCTGGACAGGGAAAAGAAGGATGCACCGGCCGCTGAGGCCCCGCCGCCCCGCCGCCGGCCCGCTCCGCCGCCGAAGGCCGCCAGTCCCGCGGACGGCGATGTTTCCGCCCAGGAAACGCTGCTGAGCTGTCTGGCAACGGGACAAATCCCGAAAGATATGCTCAGCGAAAAGGATTTTGACGATGACGAGTTGAAATCTTTATACAGCAGTCTGATTTCGGGAATGTCCCCCGCCGCGGCGCTGGATCTGGCGCCGGATGACGAAGCCCGTTCCCGCTACGCGCGGATCCTGCTGTACCCCGTCGCGGAGGATACGGATCAGATCATGATCATGGCCAGCCAGTGTCTGAAGCGGATTCACAGAGCTTCCCTCCAGCGGGAGTATGATGAAAAACAATCGCGGATCAATGCCATGCTGGCAGGTGATCCCGCTGTTCCTGCCCTGCTGCAGGAGATGATGGACATCCGGCGAAGGCTGGATGCAATCAGATAACGGATGCCCGCAGCGCGGGCGATGGATTGGCCCCAGGGCCGCAAGAAAAGGAGAGTGTCCCCATTGTCGCTGCTTTCACCGGAAGTCAAGCAAGCCAAACTGAACGAGCTCTATGAGGAAGGCAAGGCCAAGGGTTCCCTGACCTATCGGGAAATCATGGATAAGCTGATGGAGATGGAAATGGATCCGGATCAGCTGGATCATGTTCTCGAAACCCTTGAAGCCTACGGCGTCACCGTCACGAACGATTCCGCCGAGCCGATCACCACGGGAGAGGAGTCTGCTCCCGTGCAGCCGGAGACTGCCGTGGACGATTCTCTGGACCTGTCCGTTCCGGAAGGCATCAGCATTGATGATCCTGTCCGCATGTATCTCAAGGAGATCGGCAAGGTTCCGCTGCTCACCGCAGAGGAGGAGATTGAAATCGCCAAGCGCCTGGAGCAGGGGGATGAAGCCGCCAAGCAGAAGCTGGCGGAGGCCAATCTGCGCCTGGTCGTATCCATCGCCAAGCGGTATGTCGGCCGCGGCATGCTTTTCCTGGATCTGATTCAGGAGGGCAATCTCGGCCTGATCAAGGCGGTGGAGAAATTTGATTACCGGAAGGGCTTCAAGTTCTCCACCTATGCCACCTGGTGGATCCGCCAGGCCATTACCCGTGCCATCGCCGACCAGGCACGCACCATCCGGATTCCCGTACACATGGTGGAAACCATCAACAAGCTGATCCGCGTTTCCCGCCAGCTGCTCCAGGAATACGGCCGGGAGCCCACGCCGGAGGAGATTGCCAAGGAGATGGGCATTTCCGAGGCCAAGGTACGGGAAATCATCAAAATTGCCCAGGAGCCCGTTTCCCTCGAAACGCCCATCGGCGAGGAGGAGGATTCCCATCTGGGGGACTTTATTCCGGATGACGATGCGCCCGCCCCTGCGGAAGCCGCGTCCTTCACCCTGATGAAGGAACAGCTGATGGACGTGCTGGACACGCTGACTCCCCGGGAGGAGAAGGTGCTCCGCCTGCGCTTCGGCCTGGATGACGGCCACCAGCGCACCCTGGAGGAAGTCGGCAAGGAATTCAATGTGACTCGGGAGCGCATCCGGCAGATCGAGGCCAAAGCCCTCCGGAAGCTCCGCCATCCTTCCCGCAGCAAGAAGCTTCGGGATTATCTGGACTGAACCGATGAAAACATTACCTGTATCCCTGGATCCCCGCCTGTCGCTGGCCTACCGTCTGTACGATGAGTGTGCCCTGGCGGCGGATATCGGAACGGACCATGCTCATCTGCCGGCCGCGCTGCTACAGCGCGGCCGTGTCTGCCATATGATTCTGACGGATATCAGCGAAGGCGCGCTGAAAAACGCGCGTTCCACCATTCTGGACCGGGGTCTTGAATCCCGGGCCGATCTGCGCCTGGGAGACGGGCTGGATCCGGTTCGGGAGGCGTGCGATATGATCTCCGTCATGGGGATGGGCGGCCGTACCATCCGGGATATTCTGCTGTCCGGGCGGGACCGTCTGCACGGCGCGTCCCTGCTTCTTTCCGCGCATACGGACTGGCCCCTGATCCGTCAGGCCATCCGGGATATAGACTACCATCTGGAAATGGAGGAACCCTGCTTCAGCGCCGGGCGATACTATCTGGTGCTGCGTGCCCGTCCCGGCCGCATGGAGATGACGGAGCAGGAGATCCGCCTCGGCGGCCCCCTGTTCCGGTCGGATTCGCCGATGCTGATCCCATTCCTTGCCCGGCGCCGGGAGGTGCTCTGCGCAAAGCTTTCCGGACTGAAATCCGCCTCGCTCGCAGATGAAGCGGAAATCGCCCGCATCTCGGCAGATATTGATTTTTACACCGCTTTTCTGAATCGTGCGAAAGAAGGAGATGTCTGACCATGACCGTGGAGAACATTCTGGAGCTGCTCCAGTCCGTCGCCCCCTTTGAAACCCAGGAGGAATGGGACAATTCCGGCCTGCTGGTGGGCTCCCCCCGCCAGGAAGTGGCCTCCGTGCTTTTCGCGCTGGATGCGACGGAGCGCGTGATCGACGAGGCGGCCGCGCTCGGCGCATCGCTGATCGTGACCCATCATCCCCTGATGCTGCACGGCCGGCGGCGCCTGACGGACGAGGATTATGAAGGGCGGATCGTTTCCCGCCTGATCCGGGAAAACATCTCGCTCATCGCTGCCCATACCAATCTGGATCAGGCCGCCGGCGGCATCAATGATATGCTGTGTGCCCTCTGCGGCCTGGATGACGGCGCGGGGGAAGGCTTCTTCCGCTGCGGAACGCTGGCCGAGCCCGTCCCGGCTGAAACCTTTGCCTGGATGCTGGAGGATTCCCTGGGGGATTCCGTCCGGCTGATGGGCCCGAAGGATACGATGATCCACCGGGTCGGCCTGTGCTCCGGCGGCGGAAGCGAATTCTGGGAGGCGGCGGAGAAAGCCGGCTGCGATGCGTTCATCGCCGGAGAGATCCGGCATCATCATGCGCTCGCCATGGCAGACGCCGGGATTGTCGCCTTTGAGTGCGGCCACTTTGCCACGGAGGAGCCCGGGATCCGCGCCCTGGCGGAAGCTTTACAAAACTGCCTGAATGAAGTAGAATGTAATGTGCGGGTTTTTGTATCCAATGTACCCGCCTATGCTTTCCCCAAGGAAACATGACAGGGGATCCTGCATCCGCCTGTCAGTAAGGAGGTCCCTCGTATGGAACAGTTTGAAGCTTTATGGGCTTACCAGCAGGAGGATATCAAAGCTGACGCGATCGCCAATGCCATCCGCCGCTCCCCTACCCGGCTGAAGCTTGAAAAGGCCCGGGATTTCATTCTCGACCGCCAGAAACAGTATAAGCAGATCGAAAGCGATATCGCCGCAATGGTCGACCGGAAGGATATCATTATCCAGGCCATCGATCACGCCAGCTCCCAGCTGGACGGGCTGAAGGACCGCTATGCCGCCAATCCTCCGCAGACTGCGGAGGAGGTCAAATCTCTTCTTTCCGAAGTGGCGAAATGCCGGGATACGATCCGGCAGTATGAGGCGGAAATCGGCCATATCGCCCGGGAATCCGCTGCCAACGAAAAAGCCCAGCGCAATGTGAAGATCGAAGCGGCCAATGCCAAGAAGTCCTTCGATCAGCTGAAGGCCGAATATGAGCAGGAATCCAAAGTCAAGAAGGAGGAGCTGGATGCGCAGCGGCTGAAGGCCAAGGCGCTGCTGGACACGGTGGATCCGGCGCTGCTGGAGGAATACAACACGATCAAGAAGCACATTTCTCCTCCGATGGCGCGGCTGACCTACGGGCAGTGCTCCGGGTGCAATACTTCGCTTCCCTCCGCCACCCTCGCCCGCATCCGCGGCGGCGCGCTGGTGGAGTGCGAAACCTGCGGCCGCATGATCATCCAGTAATCAGGCCATGAATCGTCAAAACCCGCTCCTCTCCGGAGCGGGTTTTTCCGTTGTTGCGCCATTTTCTTTATTGCAGGTATTCAATGGTCAGCGCCGGGCAGTTGGCAAACGCGGTCGGATCCACTTCCACATCCTCTGACGGCAGCACGGCCCGTCTGAGGGTGGCACAGGTGTTGAACGCGTTCAGCCCGATCGTCTCCAGGCTTTCAGGAAAGATGATTTCCTGCAGGGACGCGCAGCCCAGGAAAGCCATTTCGCCGACCTCCAGCAGCGTGGAGGGCAGCATCACGCTGAACAGCTGCGTACACGCGCCGAAGCAGCATTTCTGCAGAATCTCGACCCCTTCGGGAATGATGATCTCCTGCAGGTTCATGCACTGGAAGAAGGCCTGTTCCCCCAGCTCCGTGATGCCTTCCGGCAGCACGACGCCGGAAATCATGCAGCCCATAAACGTATGATCCCCAATGGCTGCCACGGGATAGCCTCCCAGCGTTTCCGGCACGGTAACGATTCCTTCGTCCTCCGGTTTGTTGTACCGCACCGTCCGGCAGAACAATTCGTCATCGGAAACCTCGTATGTAAAGTCCCCTTCTTCCTTGTAGTTTTCCATCGTATAGCCGGCTTTGGCCGCCAGCTCTCTTTTCTGCTTGGCAAAATCCTCTTCGGTCATATCCTCGATCTCCTCATCGAAGAATTCCTCATCATCGGAAAACATTTCTTCCGCCGGGGAGAAGGAACAGCAGAACAGCAAAGCCATCGACAGCAGCATCGCCAGGATTTTTCTGTACATCATCCGTTCCTCCTCTCTGATTATTCGATTCATCCAATGCTATCCTTCATTATACCAAAACGAAATAAAAAATCAACTTGTTCCCCAAGTGGAAAAAAGATGTATTCCGTTCTGTATGAATCTGAGTTGACAACCGCCGGAAAGTGTGATATCTTCGGTATGAAAACGTTACCGATATCGTTTCCGGCAACGTTGCCGGAAACGTGCATCGCGGAGGCGCATCGGATCATGAAGAGTCTGACAATCAAAGATATCGCCCGGATGGCGGAAGTCTCCGTCACAACGGTGAGCCGCGTGCTAAATCACCGGCCGGATGTCAATCCGGATACCCGTCGCCACGTGGAAGAGATCATCGAGGCGAACCATTTCACCGGGAACACCAATGCCCGCGGTCTGAAGCAGAGCAACGAGGTCATCGGAATGATCGTCCGCGGCCGGTCGAATCCGTTCCTCAGCAGCCTGGCGGAAGCGATTCTGGAGCGCGGAGCCATGCTGGAGGACAGCTTTGTCACGGACTATGTGGATGAGAGAGGCGACGAGTTTCTGGCCGCGCTGCGCCGGACCCGGGCGAGCCGCGTCAAGGGGCTCATCTTTGTCGGCAGCCTGATCGACGACCGGGTCCGGGCGATCCGGGATCTGGATATCCCGATCGTCTTCACCACGGTCAACGCTGAAATGGCTTCCCTGCCCCGGGCCTCCTCCGTCTCTGTGGATGACCGGACCATGGGCCGCCTCGTTGGCGAGGAGCTGTACTCCCTCGGCCATCGGCGGATTGCCGTGTTCGGATCCAATCCGGTTGCCGGGGATTCGCTGGCCCGGCGCTTCCAGGGCTTCTGCGAAGCGCTGGAAAGCCACGGCGTCGCCTTTGATCCGGAATGCTACCGGGAAACCCGTTTTTCCTACGATGCCGGATATGACGCCGCCCGTTCCTTCTTTGCCGGCCATCCGGATGCCACCGCCCTTTTCGCCATGAGCGACACGGTGGCCGTCGGCGCGATCCGGGCGATTCACGATCTGGGCAAGTCCGTTCCGAAGGACATCAGCGTCATCGGATACGACGGAATCGATATCAGCCGGTTCACGGTACCGAGGCTGACCACGGTGGAACAGCCCGTGGGCGAAATCGCCAGGCGAAGCATTAACCTGCTGCTGGAAATGATGGATAAGAACGCCGCTCCCCGACACGTGCTGGTACAGGCGGATTTCCGCCGCCGGGATTCGGCGGCCGTTCTGGAAAAGGAGTGACTCACTGATGCGGACCAGCGGTATTCTGATGCATATCTCTTCCCTTCCTTCCCCGGGCGGCATCGGCTCCCTGGGCGAGGAGGCTTACCGGTTTGCGGACTTTCTGCAGTCCGCCGGTTTCCGGATCTGGCAGGTGCTGCCCATCGGACCGACCGGATACGGCGAAAGTCCCTACCAGTCCTCCTCCGTTTTTGCCGGCAATCCCCTGCTGATCTCCTGCCGGACGCTGCGGGATGAGAAGCTGCTGGACTATATGGATTCAGAGGAATACCGGCCGAAAACGGATGACGCCGTTGCGTATGACGAAGTGCGGAAAAACAAGGATATGCTCCTTCACCGCTGCTTTTCCCAGTCCGCATACCGGCTTCGCGGGCCCATCGATGAATTCCGGAATGCCAATCCCTGGGTGGACGATTTCGCCCTCTTCACCGCCCTGAAGGCGCACTTCGGGGGCGTCATGTTCTCCCAGTGGCCCGATGCCCGGATCGTTCACCGGAAAAAGGATGCCCTGGAAAAATACAGGACGCTGCTGGCCCGGGAAATCGAATATCACGTCTTCTGCCAGTATCTGTTCCGCCGCCAGTGGTTCGCGCTGAAAAAGTACTGCAATGAGCGGAACATCTCCCTCTTCGGGGATATGCCGATCTATGTGGCGGAGGATTCGGCCGACACATGGACCCATCCGGAAATCTTCCAGCTGGACAGGAACCGGATTCCGAAGCGGGTCGCCGGCGTGCCGCCGGACTATTTCTCGGCGGACGGACAGCTCTGGGGCAATCCGCTCTATCGCTGGCATTACCTCGGCCGTCATCATTACGGCTGGTGGGTGGAACGGATGAAGGGCATGGCCAGCCTGTATGACATGGTCCGGATCGACCACTTCATCGGCTTTGCCAACTATTATTCCGTGAAGCACGGCATGCCCAATGCCCGCAAGGGCCGCTGGGTGATCGGACCGGGAAAAAAGCTTTTCATGGTTCTGAACCGGGAGATTTCCGGAATCCGGATCATCGCGGAGGATCTGGGCTGCGTCAACGATCGGGTCCGCCGCCTGCTGGACTGGTGCGGTTATCCCGGCATGAAGGTGCTGACCTTCGGCTTCGATTCGGATGAAAGCAATCCCCATTTCATCGGGAATTACCGGGAAAACAGCGTTGCCTATACCGGCACCCATGACAACGACACAACCCTCGGCTGGGCGGAAAAGGCCTCCCCGGAAGCGCTGGCCTTCGCGGAAAAAACGCTGCATTTCGCCTCGCCTCAGGAGGCACCGGAAGCCTTCATCCGTGCGCTGCTGGACGGTCCGTGTGATACGGTCGTCATCCCGATGCAGGATGTGCTGGGGCTGGACGGCAGCGCCCGCATGAACTTTCCCGGCACCATCGGCGGCAACTGGCTTTGGCGCATGAAGCCCGGTGCACTGACGGACGATCTTTCCATGAAGTATTTTAAACTGAACAAATCGAGCAGGAGGAAATAAAACCATGATGAACGCCGCACAACTGATCCGCGATGCCGAGATGAGGCTGATGACCGAAACCCACAAGACCCTGCAGGAGGCTTCCGCAGCCGAGCTCCACAATGCCATTTCCGGCGCCGCGATGGATGCCATTGCCCCGCTGTGGAAGAAGCGGGAGGATGCCCGGTTTCCCCATCGGCAGGCCTACTATCTTTCCATGGAATACCTGGTGGGCCGCCTTGTTTACAACAATCTGTACTGCATGGGGCTGCTGGATGACGTGCGCGAAGCGCTGCAGGATCGGAGCGTCGATCTCGCCGTTCTGGAGGATATCGAGGATGATGCCTTCGGCAACGGCGGCCTCGGCCGGCTGGCCGCCTGCTTTCTGGACAGCGCCGTCACCTGCGGCGTCCCGCTGACCGGTTACGGGCTGCGGTTCCGCTACGGGCTGTTCAAACAGAAGTTTGTCGAAGGCCGGCAGACGGAGGAGCCGGATGACTGGTCCCGCTGGGGCGATCCGTGGTCCATCCGCAGGGAGGATCAGGCGGTGGTGGTCTCCATGAAGACCGGGGATGTGCTGGCCGTTCCCTATGACATGCCGGTCATCGGATATGGTGCAAAAAACATCGGCACCCTGCGTCTGTGGCAGACAGAAAGCCTTCATGAGATCGACTTTTCCCTGTTCAATGACCAGGAATACGCCAAAGCCTCCGCCGCCAAGAATCAGGCGGAAGACATTACCAAGTTCCTCTATCCCAACGACACCCGGAAAGCCGGCCGCCAGATGCGGGTCAAGCAGCAGTATGTGCTGGTCTCCGCCACCATGCAGGATATCCTGCGCGGATACCGTGCCCGCCATGGCAGCGATTACTCCTTCTTTGCCCGGGAGGTTTCCGCCCAGCTGAACGACACCCATCCCACCATGGCGATCCCCGAGCTGATCCGCCTGCTGGGCGAAGACGGGGTTTCCTTCGAGGAAGCCTTCGGGATCGCCCGGGAAACCTTCGCCTACACGAATCACACCGTCATGCAGGAAGCGCTCGAAAAGTGGGATCTTTCCCTGCTCAGCTCCGTCTGTCCGCAGATCGTATCCGTCATGCGGAAGATCGACGCCCGCTTCCGGGCGGATATGAAGCAGCTTGGCAAAACGCCCGGCCCGCATCTGTGCGTCATTGAGGGCAAGCGGATTCATATGGCCCAGCTGGCGGTCTATGCCACCCATGCAACCAACGGCGTTGCCGCGCTGCACAGCGAAATCCTGAAGAACGATCTGTTCCGGGAGTGGTACGAAATCTGGCCGGAACGCTTCCAGAACAAGACCAACGGCATCACCCAGCGCCGCTGGCTCGGCCTGTGCAATCCCGAGCTTTCCCGCCTCCTGGAGGAGAAGATCGGTCCCGGGTTCATCACGGATCTCGATCAGCTGCAGAACCTGAAGCCCATGATCGATGACGAGCTCTGCCGGCGGTTCATCGCCGTCAAGAATGAAAAGAAGCGGCAGCTGGCCGCGGAAATCCAGGCGAAGGAGAACGTCTCTCTGGATCCGTCCATGGTGTTCGATGTCCAGGTCAAACGCCTGCACGAATACAAGCGGCAGTTCATGAACGCCCTGAGCATCCTCGCCATCTATGATCAGCTCAAGCATGGCAAGCTCAAGGATCTGCCCCCTGTCGCCTTCATCTTCGGCGCCAAGGCGGCTCCCGGCTATGATCGGGCCAAAGCCGTGATTCACTGGATCAACATGATTGCCGACAGGGTCAACAACGATCCGAAGACGAATCAGCGTCTGAAGGTCGTCTTTGTCCAGAACTACAACTGCTCCTGGGCGGAAAAGATCATTCCCGCCGCGGATATATCCGAGCAGATCTCCCCTGCCGGCACGGAAGCCTCCGGCACCGGCAATATGAAGCTGATGCTCAACGGCGCGGTGACCCTGGGCACCTTTGACGGTGCCAACGTGGAGATCGTCGAGGAAGCCGGACTGGAGAACAACTATATCTTCGGCGCCACCGTGGAAGAGCTGGCCCGGATCAGGGATACCTATGATCCGAATCCGATCTATCGGAAGAACGCGCTGCTTCGCCGGGCGCTGGATACGCTGACGGACGGCACCTTCCCGGACGGGGACGGGCGTCTGGCCGAGCTGCATGACGCGATCCTCAAGGGCGCTTCCTGGCACAAACCGGATCATTACTATGTCATGCAGGACTTCGAGAGCTATTATGCCACGAAGCTGCAGGCAATCCGGGAAGCGAGAGCGGACGAAACCGCCTTTGCCCGCAAGTGCCTGATCAATGTTGCCTCCGCCGGCAAGTTCTCCTCTGACCGCACCATCCGGCAGTATGCCCGGGAAATCTGGAACGTGTAAGCATTCGTCCCAATAGGCCGACCCGGTGGGAATCATCCCACCGGGTCATTTTTCTGTTCCGTCCGCTCGGCGCCGCGTCCGCTTATCTACGCCGCTGTTCTTTTTTACGCGAAAGAACGATTATTCAGCCCCGCAGCTCTTTTTCAGCCGGAGCGCCGCCTGCTTGACGGCGTTCTTTTTTTCTCCCTTTTCGATCA
>ODAI011485605.1_pt1 | contig 19780 bp, 15 predicted proteins | sample 1539321 | NCBI WGS metagenome assembly ODAI01 (sample SAMN02144231, study PRJEB22623) | gut metagenome | biome: sheep rumen | host: Ovis aries | place: New Zealand
CCAGGAAGAGATCCACGATCCGCTTCACCGTCCAGGGCAGGGTCATATTGCCCGCGATATGGGGGGTGAGCAGCAAATTGGGGCACTCCCAGAAGGGATGATCCTTCGGCAGGGGTTCCGGCTCGAACACGTCCAGGGCGGCGCACAGGCGGCCGGAGCGGAGCTCCGCTTCCAGGGCCGGCTGATCGAGGACGTTGCCACGGCCTACATTGATCACGGCGGCGCCGTCGGGGAGCAGGGAGAGCTGCCGTGCGCCCAGCAGGCGGTTCGTCTCCGGGGTGCCGGGGAGGGAAAGAATCAGGGCATCCGCCTCCGGCAGGACGCTTTCCCAGGCCGCGATGGGGAGGACCCGGTCAAAAAGATTCTCCGGATTCCGCCCGGAGCGGTTGACGCCGATGACGCTGGCCGCGCCCAGAGCCTTCAGGCGGCGGGCGATTTCCTGCCCGATGTCTCCGGTGCCGGCCAGCACAAAGCGGCCGTTCAGGATGGAACGAACCGGCAGATCCCGCCGCCATTCCCGCCGGGAGATGATTTCGTCATAGTCCAGGCGCCGGCGGAAGAGCGACAGAAGCATCATGAGGGTATGCTCGGCGATGGTAACGCCGTAGGCCCCGGAGGAATTGGTGAGCACCGCGTCCGGAGAGGCAAAGACGCCCTCGCCGACGAACTGGTTGACCCCCGCGGAAGGGGAGCAGATCCAGCGGAGCTGAGGCGCGCGGCGCGCCAGATTCGCGTCCTGCCCCAGGATGATTTCCGCATCCTGCAGGGCGGGCAGGCTTTCCTCCGCCGTCTTAAAGAAGGAAACCTCCAGACCGTGGGCCGAGGCGGCAGCCTGAATGCGGGAGCGATGCTCCTCCGAAAGAACAGGAAGGACAACGATCAGCTTGTTTGTATGCATGGAAACATCCTTTCAGGCCTGGCCTCCCACAGCAGAGGGGATGAAACAACCGCTTTTTACTCTGAAAGCCGGCCGACGTTCTTGGTGACAATGACATCGCAGTCCAGACCCAGAAGACCGGCGACGGCCACGTCGCCGATGCGTACCGGAGCCTGCAGATGAATCTTCCGAATCTCCCGCATGGCGTCAAAGATCCGATCCTTGGGGATGGCCTTTGTCAGGCGGACGCTGGTCAGGGGCAGTTCGCCTCCCTCCACCCGGACGCTGGAAGCGATGGTCCGGCGGGGATCCGTCAGCTCCTGAACTACGTAAGCCCTGCCCTTGGGACAAAGATTGCCGGACACGGAGAGAACATTCGTTCCTTCGTATTCCGCTTCCACCTCGCAGCCGTTGGGGCAGATAATACAGGTAAACGTACGTTTCATTCGACAACCACCTCCAAATTTCCTTCAGGAGACAGCTTCTCGGCTTTTACAGACAGCTGGATCATCTCCGCCGGCAGGGCCTTCCGCATCTTCTTCCGCAGCACTTCGCGGCCGTTTTGCCGCAGGACGACGCTGACGTTCTGCAGGGGCGTGCGAACCCGCAGGGACAGCGTAAAACTCCGGGCGCCGCTGAAACGCTGGGGAATCACATGCCCCACATGGCTGCCGGCCACGACCTCCAGAGGACAGGCGGGAAGGGAACCCTTCTGCAGATATTCCGCGGCACTGTCGGCCAGGGCTTCCGCCTCCAGGGAAACGAAATCCACCAGGTCATGGACATGCAGCACGTTGCCGGCCGCGAAGACGCCGGGGACATCCGTCTGGCAGAATTCATCCACAAAGGCGCCTCTGGTCCGGGCATCCAGGGTGACCCCCGCGGCCAGGGAAAGCTCGTTTTCCGGAATCAGGCCGACGGAGAGAATCAGGGTATCGCAGGGGATTTCTTCCTCCGTTCCGGGAATGGGACGGAAGCGCTCATCGCAGGCGGCCACGACCACGCTGCTGAGCCGGTCCCGGCCCCGGATCTCCACGACGGTATGACTGAGGTGGAGCGGAATGCCATAATCGTTCAGGCACTGCTCTATATTCCGCGGAAGACCGCTGGGATAGGGCTGAACTTCGTAGACTCCTTTTACGTGGGCTCCCTCCAGGGTCAGCCGTCGGGCCATGATCAGGCCGATATCGCCGCTGCCCAGAATGACGATCTCTTTTCCCACCATGATATTCTGCAGATTCATATAGGCCTGGGCGACGCCGGCGGTATAGACGCCGGCGGGACGGGGGCCCGGAGGGGCCAGGGCGCCGCGGGTCCGTTCCCGGCACCCCATGGTCAGGAGAACCGCCTGGGCTTCGATCTGCAGGAGACCGCATTTTTTTCCGACCGCCGTAACGACTTTTTCTGGAGATACATTCAGCACCGTACAGTCGGTTATGATTTCAATTTTTTCCGCCTGGACCCGATCGATGAAGCGCTGGGCGTATTCCGGGCCGGAGAGGGATTCGCCGAAGCGGGTCAGGCCGAAGCCGTCATGGATACACTGGCGGAGAATACCGCCGGGGAAGTGTTCCCGCTCCAGAATCAGAATATCCTGAATGCCTTTTTCCCGCAGGCGAAGGGCCGCAGCCAGCCCCGCGGGGCCGCCGCCGATGATTACGGCCTGTCTTTTCATGCCTGCTCGCCTCCTCTCATCCAACCGGTAAACATTTGAGAACCAACGGGACCCAGCTGCACATCCGTGACCGCTTTGCCCAGTTCTTCCCGGATCATGGCGGTGATGCGGGTTTCACAGTATCCCCCCTGGCAGCGGCCCATACTGGCCCGGGTGCGTACCTTGATACCGTTCACGGTGCAAACGCCCAGGGGATTATGGATGGCCTGGCGGATTTCCGCCCGGGTTACGGTTTCGCAGCGGCAGACGATCTCGCCGTATTCCGGATCGGCGGCTGCCAGCGCCGCCTGCTGCTCACGGGTGGCTTCATGGAAGCGGACGATACCCTTTCGGGTGGGATCAAAGGAAGGATTCACTTCCAGGGCTTCTTTCTCCTGAATCAGCTTCACGACCCGCCGGGCAATGGGCAGGGCGCTGGTCAGACCGGGGCTTTCGATGCCCACCAGGTTGATGACCCCGGGAACCTGATCCGGACGGTCAATGAGGAAATCCTGGATGGCGCCCGTTTCCGGATCAATCCGCTTGGGACGGGCGCCCGCGAAGGTTCGGATATAGTATTCCCGCTTCATATGGGCGAACATCCTGGCGCCGGATTCCTGCAGTCCATCCATGCCTTTCTGGGATACGCTGGTATCCTCCCCATCGTCTACATTGAAGCTGTTGGGCCCTACGAGGACGTTTCCGTCTACAGTGGGGGTGGCGTGGGTATCGAAGGTGTTCCGCTCCGTAGGAGCGGGATACACCGGGATTTTGGCGAAGGCGCCGGCTTTCTTGTCCAGGACGAAGTATTCTCCCTTCACCGGCTGGATGACATACCCCGGAATGCCCAGCATGGCGGAGATTTCCGCCGAATGAAGCCCCGCGCTGTTGACGACCCAGCGGGCGGAGAAATCACCCTTGCCGGTGTGCAGCACATGGAGCCCTTCCGGCGTCCGGTCATGACCGGTGACCTGGGTGCACAGATGATATACCGCGCCGTTTTTGACCGCGTTTTCCGCCAGCGCAATGGTATAGATGAAGGGATCCAGAATTCCGCTGGAAGGGCAGTGAATGGCAAAATTGCCTCCGGCGGAAGGATCAATTTCATCCATGCGTTTCCGATCAATCAGCTCCATGCCGGGAACGCCGTTGATCTTTCCCCGTTCGATCATTTTCAAAAGCCGCTGACGGTGCTCCTCCGTGAAGCCCACGATCAGCTTGCCGGTCCGTTTAAAGGGAACATCCAGCTCCCTGGCTACCTGATCAAATTCCGCGTTGCCCTCTACGGCGCAGGCAGCCTTCAGGGATCCCGGCATATAGAGGAATCCCGCGTGAAGCATGCCGGTGTTGCGGCCGCTGGTAGCGCAGACAACATCGCTCTCCTTGTCCAGCACGCCGATTTTCAGCCGGAAACGGCTCAGCTCCCGGGCCACGGCGCTGCCGACTACGCCGCCGCCGATAATGAGGATGTCATAGCTTTGCATGTTGATGATCCGAGCCTCCTGTTTGTACTTCGCCCTTCCGGAGGGCCTGTGAACGCCGCCCCTGATGCAAGAAAAGCCGCGCCCTGACAGTGAGGGCGCGGCTGGATTTCGGGATTATTCGATGTAGTCAGCCAGATAGCCGGCGTACAGATTATACTGCTCACCGTAGTACTTTTCGGTGTCTTCCGCGCTCATGCTGGAGAGATTGACCCACTGATTCACAGCGTATTCCTTCAGGCCTTCGTTGTCGATGACCTTGGCCAGGCCTTCGTTCATGGCGGCGATAACGGCGTCATCCACGGAGTTGGGGGCGGCCAGATAGAAGAACTTGGAGAACACCACGTCGTAGCCCTGCTCCTTGAGGGTGGGGATGTCGGGAGCTCCCGCCAGACGCTCGTCGGCCAGGATGCCCAGGCACTTGAACTCGCCGGTGGTGTAATAGTCCTTCACCAGACCCGCCTGAGTTCCGATAACATCCAGCCGGTTGCCCAGCAGCTCGGTGGTCTTGTTGGCGGCGGTGCCGGCATCCACGATCTGGAACTTCACGCCCGCGGCCTGCTCGAAGGCCACACAGTGCAGATGGGTGAAGGAACCGGTCTCGGTAGCGAAGGAAACTTCGCCGGGATGATCCTTCATGTAAGCGACCATGGATTCCACATCGGAGAACTTTTCATTCTTGGTGTTGATGACGAAAGCGTTGGAATAATCCAGGAAAGGCATACCGGCCAGCTTGAAGTCATCCAGCACGTTGAACTCTTCATACATGCCCAGCATCTGGGTGATGCAGGCGCCGGAGTGATAGAACACGAAGCGATAGCCGTCGCCGGGGTTCTGCAGCAGGTCTTCAAAGGCAACGGCACCGGAGCCGCCGGCCATGTTGGTCACGATTACGTTCCAGCCCATGGTTTCCTTCAGAGCGGCAGCCAGGGCGCGGGCGTTCGCATCGGTATCTCCGCCGGGATTGGCGGGGACGATCAGCTCGATATCCCGTTCCGGCCAGTCCGCCAGGGCGGAGGCACAGCCCAGCGTCATGGCCAGGACCAGCAGCAGCGCAAACAGTTTCTTCATGGTGATGAATCCTCCTTCAACGATTTCGGGGTTTTTCCCCGTCTGATAGCAATATAAATCAAACGAAGAACCAAAATCAACCCCTCTTTCGAAAAATATACGAAACAAAATGAAGTGAAATGAAAAGTTAGCAGGTGAATTATTATGAAGAATTTCAAAAACGTTTCATAAAATAAATCCGCCTTCGAAATTGCGCCGAATAAGGGCTGGAAATCCGGCATTGTTTCGAATATAATACGCTCAAATAAACCCAACAAGTGTAAGGAGGAGGGAACTTATGTCTTTTAAGAAATGCAGGGACCTGATCCTGGGCATCGTCATGCTGCTGTTCAGCGGATTCTACCTATATAATGCCCGACAGATCAAGACCCGTCCGAAGCTGACCCCGGGTTACGCCAGCGCGCAGATTATGCCGACGCTGCTGGGCGTGCTGCTGGCCATCCTGGCCGTGGTCTGCATTGTCCAGGGCGCGCGGAAGATGAAGGCCGCCGACGGCGCGGAAGAAACCGGCAAGAAAAAAGACAAGGGCGACATCATGGCCGTGGTGTTCACCTTTGCCGTGATCATCGGCTATGTTATGGTGATGCCCACCCTGGGCTTCTTTCTTTCCACCCTGGTTTATCTTTTCCTTCAGATGATTATTCTGGCGCCGCCGGCGAAACGGAATTATGTTCTGTTTGCCATTGTGGCCGTTGTTTTTACCGCGCTGGTTTTTGTGGCGTTCCGCATCGGACTGCAGCAGCTGCTGCCCCGGGGCATCATTGAGAACCTGCTGGGATTCTGACGTGAAAAACAGAAAGAAAGGAGCAAGCCCATGTCAACACTTCAATTAATCGGGGGCGGCTTTGGCACCGTACTGACCCCCACGGGGATCTTCCTTATGTTTATCGGCGTGGCCGTCGGCATTGTGTTCGGCGCCCTGCCCGGACTGAGCGCCACCATGGCCATCGCGCTGTTTCTCCCGGTGACCTACGCGATGACCTCTTCCGACGCCATGACCCTGCTGATGGCTCTGTTTATCGGCGCCATTTCCGGCGGTTTGATTTCCGCCATTCTGCTTCATATCCCCGGTACGCCATCCAGCGTGGCTACCTGCTTTGACGGGCATCCCCTGGTAAAGAAGGGACAGGCGGCCAAGGCTCTGGGAGTGGGCGTTGTGTTCAGCTTCCTGGGAACCATTTTCTCCACGATACTGCTGATGTTTATCGCGCCGGAGATCGCCCGGGTAGCCATCAATTTCGGATCCTATGAATTCTTTTCCATCGCCATCTTTTCACTGACCATGATTGCCACCCTTTCCAGCGGCAATATGGTTAAGGGGGTTATGGCGGGCGTTATCGGATTTATGTTCTCCACGGTGGGAACGGATGCCATCGAGGGAACAGCCCGGTTCACCTTCGGACTCACCAGCCTGAAGGGCGGATTTGACATGCTGGCCGTAATGGTGGGCCTGTTCGCCGTGGGCGAGATTATCGGCGCCGCGGAGACCAGCCGGCACAACGATGAAGAAGTCATTCAGCCCAGCATGAAGGGTGTGAAGGGCTTCGGCTTCACCGTCAAGGAGTTTGTGGAACAGCTGTGGAACGCCCTTCGCTCCGCCGCCATCGGCATGGGCATCGGCATCCTGCCGGGCATTGGCGGCGGCACTTCCAACATGATGGCCTATACCGTGGCCAAGAACAGCGATAAGCACGCGGCGGAACGGGGCCCCCTGGGCACCGGACGGATCGACGGCGTCGTTGCCTCCGAAACCGCCAACAACGCCACCATCGGCGGCGCCATGGTGCCGCTGCTGACCCTGGGCATTCCCGGAGATACCACCACGGCCATGCTGCTGGGCGCCCTGACGCTCCACGGGCTGACTCCCGGGCCGCTGCTGTTCCAGAACCAGGCGAACGTGGTATACGGCATCTTCGCGGCCATGCTGATTGCTTCCGTCATCATGCTGTTCATGGAATTCTTCGGCCTGCGGGTGTTCGTGAAGCTGCTGAGCATTCCCAAGTATATCCTGCTGCCCTGCGTGTTCGTGCTTTGCGTTATCGGCGCGTACGCCCTGAAGAACAACATGAGCCAGGTGATTGCCTGCCTGATCTTCGGCGCCATAGGCTTTGCCTTTAAGAAACTGGAGATCCCCTCGACTCCCTTCATTCTGGGCTTCATTCTGGGGCCGCTGGCTGAAGTGAACTACCGCCGGGGCATGATCCGGGCCAGCGGCAGTTTCATGCCTTTCCTGACCAGCCCCATCAGCGCGATTTTCCTGGCCATCGCCATCTTCGTGATTCTGCTGACGACGACCAAACCCATGCGCGCCAAGCGGAAGGCCGCGAAAAAGGCGCAATGATCCGGCATACACATGCCCCCGTGGAGCCATCCCCACGGGGGCTTTTGAGCAAATTCAGTTTTGACTATGAAAGAAAGCCTGCAAAACAGAATTCAGCCTTATGAAAACTGAAGATTCGCAGGCGAAGGAGAAAACAGATGAGAATTCGAAACGACGGAACCGTATCCAGACTGCTGCGGGACGTGCCGATTCCGGCCATGTTCCATGCCGCGCAGAAATTTAATGACGCGCATATTGAGCGGGAAGACATCGAAAAAACGATTTTCGAGGAAATCCGCCGGAAGGGGATGGATCAGCGGATTCAGCCCGGCATGCGCATCGCCGTGACCGCGGGCAGCCGGGGGATCCGGAATGTGGATGAGATTACGCGGTCCGTGGTGGCCTTTGTGAAGTCCCGGGGAGCCGAGCCTTTCATTGTTCCGGCTATGGGCAGCCACGGAGGCGCCACCGCGGAGGGCCAGAAGGAGCTGCTGGCGGGATACGGCATTACGGAAGAACGCATGGGCTGCGAAATCCGGTCCTCCATGGAAACGGTCTGCCTGGGAAAAAGCGAACTGGGGAAGCCTGTTTACATGGACCGGAACGCCTATGAAAGCGACGGCGTAATCCTGTCCTGCCGGCTGAAACCGCACAACGCTTTCCGGGGGCCGGTGGAAAGCGGCCCCTGCAAGATGATGACCGTGGGCCTGGGGAAACAGAAAGGCGCGGAACAGGTGCACTCGGACGGCATGGACATCATCGCGAAGAATATTCCTACTATGGCAAAGGTTACGCTGGGGACAGGGAAGATCCTTTTTGCGATTCCATGCCTGGAGAACGCCTATGACCAAACCCTGCTGTTCGAAGCCATTCCGGCGGAAAAAATCCTGGAAAGGGAACCGGAGCTGCTGAAAATCGCCTTTGCGAATATGCCCAGCATCCTGGTTAAAGAGGGAGACGTGCTGATCGTAGACCGGATTGGCAAGAACTTCAGCGGAACCGGCGTGGATCCCAATATTACCGGCACCTTCTCCACCCCTTATGCCAGCGGCGGCGTGCAAGTGCAGCGGACCTGCTTCCTGAACCTGACGGAGGAGAGCCACGGGAACAGCCTGGGGGTGGGCCTGGCCAGCGCCATTACGAAGCGGATTTTTGACCAGATCGACGCGGACGCCATGTATACGAACTGCATGACCAGCACCGTGATCAAGAGCGCCATGGTTCCCTGCGTCATGAGCACGGACAAAGAAGCCATTCAGTTCTGCATACGGACCTGCAACCGGATCGACAGGGAAAATCCCCGGGTGATCCGCATCCGGAACAGCCTGCATGTGGGCCAGGTGATGCTGTCCCGGGCCTATTATGAGGACGTGAACGCAGGGAAATATGAAGGCCTGACCGCGCTGGACGCGCCGGAGGCACTGCGTTTTGATCAGGAAGGTTCGCTGACGACACCCTGGCTGGAGGAATAAGAAGAAAAGGGCCCTTTACGGTTCCAGGGACAGATCCCGGGTGATGCCGTATTTTTTCATCCGCCGCCAGAGCGTGGTTTTGCTGATGCCCAGCTCCTCCGCGGCTTTTTCCCGGCTGCCGTGGTGCCGGTTCAGGAGATCCAGCAGTTCCTGCGCCCGGGGATTCAGGAAGGATTCATCCGGAACGTCGCTGGCGAACGCTCCCTCGCTGTCAATGGCCTGCAGATGCGGCAGGAGAATATCCTCCGTAACCGTTCTTTTCTCCGAAAGCAGCACCAGACGGTCGCAGAGGCTGAACATCTGATCCAGGTTGCCGGGCCAGCCATAAACCGACAGCGTCTGGAGGGCTTCCGCGGACAGATGAATCTGCCGGCCCAGAACGCGGCACCTTTCATGCAGAATGGAATTAAACCAGGAAGGAATATCCTCCTGGCGGCCGCGGAGGGGCGAAATCACGATTCGGAACGCGTTCAAAGCGTAATACAGATCCTTTCGGAAAGAACCGTCCATTACCTTTTGCTGCAGGCTGACGTCTGTGGAAAGAACCAGCTTCAGATCAATCGGAATGGGAAGGCTGGCGTCATTGCTGACATACTGCCCGCGGGTGAGCTGCAGGATCTTATGCTGCGTTTCGGGGGAGAGCAGGTCCACCTGACGGAGGTACAGGGTGCCTCCGCGGGCCATCTCCACTACGGAGAGGTCCCCTTCCTTCCGGGAGGAATAACGGCCGAAGAGCTTCTCGTCCAGATCATCCGGATGGAAGATGCTGCAGTCCAGCGTGATAAAGGCGCCTTCCCGGTTTAAGGATTCATTATGGATGCATTCCGCCAGGAGCCCCTTTCCCGTGCCGGCTTCCCCCTGGAGAAGAATGGGGACGGGATAGCGGGAAAGACGTTTCAACTGGCTGAGGGTGTGCTGGAAGGAGGGATTATCCGCAAAAATATGGTCGAAGGTATACTGGGCGATCTGTCCCCGGCGGGCGGCGTCCTTCCGAAGGGAGGAGTCCATCTCCGTCACGCGGTGGCTTTCCTGGAAGGTCAGGATCGCGCCGGAGGTATGGCGATCCACCAGGACGGGGGTGATGCTCATCAGAGCCTTCCGATGACCGAGGGTCACGACGGAGGCGTCCACTTCCCGGGCGTTCTCCAAGGCATCCCGCAGCTCAACGGGAGACAGGTCATCGACAATTTCCATAATGGAATGACCGATCAGCTCCCGGGGAGACTGGCCGGCCAGGGAAAGGAAAAGACGGTTGGCCAGACGGACGACGCCGGTTTCATCCACCTGCACCAGGGCGTAGGGGGTATGATCCAGCATGGCGTTGATTTCAGCGTTGGCCCGCTTGTTCAGATCAATGCTGTAGCCTACCAGTGAAGCGGATTCCAGGGCCTCCCTCGCACTTTCCTCTCCCATGGACAGGAAACGGGAAGCAAGCCCGTGAACGGCGGCCTTCCTCATGACGACCTCTCCGCCGATAACCCCCAGGCAGCCGTCCGCCGCCGCCTGGTCCACCAGCAGGTCGTACTGCTCGATATCCGTGGCGGTATAAACCTTCAGATCGACGTTCAGGAGGGAATTAAACCGTTCCGTGCTGTGAAACATGTTAAAGAAGCCGATGATGCCAAGCTTCGGTTTTTCACCGGCAGCGGCGCGGGTTTTCAGCTTTAAATCCAGGACCAGGCTTTCCAGCTCCTGGGTTGAGGCCCGCATTTCCACCACCGGGATTTCCACGGCCTTCCGAATCAGACGGGCCTGCAGGCCCCGGGCGATGATGATTTCGCAGCCGTCCCTCACAAGATGAACCGCCTTTTCAGCCACCCGCTCCGTCTCCACATATTCCACGGTCATGGGCAGCAGACGGGGATAATTTTCAATCAGAGAATCAAAAAGATCCTTCAGATCCGGATAGGGCATCAGGATCGCGGCCTTGGCCATCTATGATCAACTCCTGCCTGTATGATGAATACGTACTTATGATACCATGAAGTCAAAAGAAAAGTCAAAGAATGAATTGATTTCAAAATGTTTCAACATTTCAAAAACGTTGCAGAAGAGAAACGGATTTTCGGTTGACGGATCAGGAAAGACTATGATAGATTTTACACAGTGACCAAGAGCGATGAAAGGAGAAAAATGCCATGTCATTCAAACCACATGGAATCGTCGTTCCGATTGTAACCCCTGTGGATGCGGAGGGCCGCCTGATGGAAAAAGCCTACCGCGATCTGGTGGACTATCTGGCGGAGAACGGCATTCACGGCGTGTTCCCCTTCGGCACCACCGGGGAGTTTTACGCCTATGATCAGGGCTTTTACGATGACCTGCTGGCGCTGACCAAGGACGCGGTGGCCGGGAGAATGCAGATTTACGCCGGAGCCAACAATATTACCACCAAAGGCGCCATCAAAATCGCCAAGGCGGTGGAAAAGGTGGGAGGCATCGACGCGCTGAGCGTGCTGACCCCCATGTTCGTCAGCCAGACGCAGGAAGAAGTTTATACCTATTACAAATCAATCGCGGCGGAAACCAGCCTGCCGATTATCATCTACAACAACAAGCCGAAGACCAACGTGACCGTGGAACCGGCCACCATCGCGAAGCTGGCGGAGATCGACAACATCGTGGCCGCGAAGGATTCCACCGGCGACATGACCAACGCGGAGGAGTATATCCGCCTGACCCGGGGAATGGACTTCAGCGTCATGATGGGCCGGGATACCCTGATCCTGGCCGGCCTGCATTACGGCGCCAGCGGCGCCATCGCGTCCTGCGCCAATGTGGCTCCGCGGATCGCCGTGGATATTTATGAGAAATTCCAGGCGAAAGACTATGAGGGCGCCCTGGAGGCTCAGTTCCGGCTGAGCGCGCTGCGCATCGCCACCAATATGGGATCCTTCCCGGTAACCCTGAAGGAAGCCCTGAAGCTCATCGGCCATGACTGCGGAGACTGCGTGCCCCCGATCCTGCCGCTGCATGAGGATCAGCGGGAGAAGCTGCGCCAGGTGCTGATCGGCATGGGCCTGATCCGGTAAGCGGAGAGGCTGAACCTGCGCTTTGCACTCATTCACATGCGCGGCGGACTTCGCCGCGAAATGAAAAACCAGAACAGGAACAAAGAAATTGAGGAGGAACAAACAATGAAAATCGCTTTTATCGGACTGGGAATTATGGGAAAGCCCATGGCGAAGAACCTGCTGAAGGCCGGCCACGAGCTGCGGGTCTATGACCGCGTTCAGGCGACGCTGGACGAGATGAAGGAAGCCGGCGCCACCGCGTGCGGCTCTTCCGCCGAAACCGTGGAGGGCGTGGATCTGGTGATCACCATGCTGCCCAACAGCCCGCACGTGAAGAGCGTGATGCTGGAGGACGACAAGCTGGCCGAGAAGATGCCCAAGACCGCTGCTTTCATCGACTGCTCCTCCATCAACCCTGTGGCGAGCCGGGAAATCGCGGCGGAGCTGGCCAAGTACGGCATCGACATGCTGGACGCGCCGGTATCCGGCGGACAGCCCAAGGCGGTGGACGGCACCCTGGCCTTCATGGTCGGCGGCAAGGAAGAAGTGTTTAACAAGTTCAAGCCCGTGCTGGAAGCCATGGGTTCTTCCGTGGTGCTCTGCGGCGACGTGGGCGCCGGCAACGTGACCAAGCTTTGCAACCAGACCATCGTGGCGGTGAATATCGCGGCTCTGGCGGAGGCTCTGCAGATGGGCCAGATGTGCGGCGTGGAACCCGAGAAGATTTTCGCGGCCATCAAGGGCGGCCTGGCCGGAAGCACGGTGATGAACGCCAAGGCTCCCATGATGATGGACCAGAACTTCCAGCCCGGCTTCCGCATTGATCTGCATATCAAGGATCTGACCAACGTGCAGGATGCGGCCAAGGCGGTGGATGCTCCCATTCCGCTGACCCAGATGGTGCTGGAGATGATGAAGATTCTGCATCACGACGGCGACGGAGCCTGCGACCACAGCGCGCTGCTGAAATACTATCAGAAGCTGACCGGCGAAGTGCTGCATCACTGAGCACGGATTTCCGGGAGGATGAAAGGAGAATTCCCATGATTCCGAAGATTAAAGCTATGGACGTGTATCCCGTTGCGGGGCACGACAGCATGGAACTGAATCTGTCCGGCGCCCATGCGCCTTACTTTACCCGGAATGTTGTGGTTCTGACGGATACCGACGGCAACCTGGGCGTGGGAGAAGTGCCCGGCGGCCAGAAGATTACCAAAGCCCTGGAGGACGTGAAGGAGCTGGTGCTCGGTACTTCCATCGCGGACTACAAGGGAACCCTGAACAAGGTGCGGGCCTGGCTGAACGCCAATATCAAGGATGACGTTCGGGGGCTGCAGACCTTTGACCTGCGGACCGGCGTGCATGTGGTGACCGCCATCGAGGCGCCTCTGCTGGACCTCTTTGGAAAATTCCTGGATCTGCCGGCGGCGGCCCTGATGGGGGACGGCATTCAGCGGGACCGGGTCCGGTTCCTGAGCTACCTGTTTTATGTGGGCGACCGGAAAAAGACCGACCTGCCCTACATGAGCGAGGAGGACTCCGACTGCGAGTGGTACCGGCTGCGGAACGAGGAAGCCCTTACGCCCGACGCTATCGTCGCTATGGCGAAGGCCACCGTGGACAAGTACGGCTTTGAGGACTTCAAGCTGAAGGGCGGCGTGCTGGCCCCAAAGGAAGAGGTCAAAGCGGTGACCGCTATCAAGAAAGCCTTCCCCAACGCCCGGGTGGATCTGGATCCCAACGGGTGCTGGAGCCTGAAGGAGGCTCTGGAGGTTGCTCCCGACCTGAAGCAGGTGCTGGCTTATATGGAAGATCCCTGCGGCGCGGAGGACGGATTCAGCGGCCGCGAGGTGATGGCGGAGTTCCGGAAGGCCACCATGATGCCCACCGCCACCAATATGATCAACACTGACTGGCGCCAGATGTGCCATACCATCGCGCTTCAGAGCGTGGACATCCCGCTGGCGGATCCGCATTTCTGGACCATGAACGGCTCTGTCCGGGTGGGCCAGCTGTGCAACGATTTCGGCCTCATGTGGGGCTGCCACAGCAACAACCATTTCGATATTTCCCTGGCCATGGTGGTGCAGTGCGCCGCGGCCATCCCGGGCAAGATGAACGGGATCGATACCCACTGGATCTGGCAGGAAGGCCGGGAGCGGCTGACCAAGGAGCCCATGCAAATCGTGGACGGCTGCATTGACCTGCCGAAGAAGCCCGGCCTGGGTATCGACGTGGATCTGGATCAGGTGAAGAAAGCGAACCAGATCTACATGGAAAACTGCCTGGGCGCCCGGGACGACGCGAAGGGAATGCAGTATCTGATTCCCGGATGGAAGTTTGACAACAAGAAGCCCTGCCTGGTGAGATAACCGAAAGCAGACGGGCCGGCTGGTAAGCGCCAGCCGGCCTTTTCCCCATAAAGAGCGGAGGAGGTTCTTCATGCGTACCTTTGTACAGATTAAACCCGAGGACAACGTCGCCATTGCGGTGAAGGAACTGCCGAAGGGCACGGAGATCATGCCGGGAGTGACCACGCTGAACGACATTCCCCAGGCCCATAAGATCGCCCTGACGGATATCCCGAAGGATCAGCCCGTGATTCGGTACGGCGTGACGCTGGGGTATGCGCTGGACGATATCGCGAAGGGACAGTGGATCAATGAATACATGCTTCGCCTGCCCACGCCTCCGTCCCTGGACGATATGCCCTGGGGAACCAATCTGCGCACGGATCTGCCGGAGCCGCCGGTGAAAACCTGGTGGGGATACCGGAATCCGGAAGGCGGATATGCCGGAACCCGGAACATCCTGGGCATCCAGACCACGGTGCAGTGCGTGGAAGGCACCCTGAACGTGGCGCTGGAGCGGATTCGGAAGGAACTGCTGCCTAAATACCCCCACGTGGACGACGTGGTGGCCATCAACCATGCCTATGGCTGCGGCGTGGCCATTAACGCGCCGGAGGCGAAGGTGCCGATCCGGGCGCTGCGGAACATTGCCCATCATCCCAACTTCGGCGGGGAGCTGATGGTGGTGAGCCTGGGATGCGAAAAGCTGACGGTGGATATGCTGGTGGGGCCGGAGAACAACACGCCGGAGAACGTGGTGGTGCTCCAGGAATGCCACGGCTTTGAGGGCTGCATGAAAGCGCTGATGGACATGGCGGACAGAAAGCTGGCGCGGCTGAACGAGCGGCGCCGGGAGGAGCTGCCCCTCAGCGATCTGCTGATCGGCATGCAGTGCGGCGGAAGCGACGCTTTCTCCGGCGTCAGTGCCAATCCCTCCGCGGGATACGCGGCGGACATGCTGGTTCAGGGCGGAGGCACGGTGCTTTTCAGCGAGGTGACCGAGGTTCGGGACGGGGTGCACTTCATTGCCGAACGCTGTGTGAGCGAAGAGGTTCGGGACAGGCTGGCGGCGGAAATGCGCTGGTATGACAAGTATCTGCTGGACGCCCAGGTGGACCGCAGCGCCAATCCTACCCCCGGAAACAAGAAGGGCGGACTGGCCAATATCGTGGAGAAGGCCATGGGCTCCATTGCCAAATCCGGCACTTCGCCCATTGTGGAGGTGCTGTCTCCGGCGGAGCGGCCCACGAAGCACGGGGAAATCTTCGCGGCGACGCCGGCCAGCGACATTGTGTGCGGGCCCTGCCAGATGGCCAGCGGCATCGGACTGCAGGTCTTCATGACCGGCCGGGGCACCCCCTATAACCTGGCGGCGGTGCCGGTGATCAAGGTCTGCTCCCGGAATGAACTGAAGGAGCAGTGGCCGGATATCATCGATATCAGTGCCGGAGACGTGGCGACGGGAGAGAAAACCATCGAGGAGGTAGGCACGGAAATTTTCCGCAAGATCATTGACTGTGCCAGCGGCAAGGATCAGCCCTTTGCCGAGAAATACCGGATGCATAACTATCTGTGCATCTTCAACCCGGCGCCCATCACCTGATCCGGAGCGGCGGAAAACGGAGGGAGAACGCATTCCGAGGATGCGGGGAGGAAAAGATGAAACTGATTTTTGCACCGGATTCCATGAAGGGATCTCTGTCAGCGATGGAGAGCTGCGATATTCTGGAAAAAGTGGCTGCCCGGATCTTCCCGGAGGCGGAAACCCTTTCCATTCCCGTGGCGGACGGCGGGGAGGGCACCGTGGACGCACTGCTGCGGGCCATGGGCGGAAGCAGACGAAAGGTGAAGGTGACGGGTCCTCTGTTTGAGCCGGAGGAGGCAGAATGGGGGATGCTGACGGACGGGACCGCCGTGATGGAGATGGCGCAGGCCAGCGGCCTTCCCTATGTGCCGGCGAATCAGAGGGATCCCCGGAAGGCGACCAGCCTGGGCACCGGGGAGATGATGGCGGCGGCCCTGCGTGAAGGCGTGCGGAAGATCCTGATCGGCATTGGCGGAAGCGCCACCAACGACGGAGGCATCGGCATGCTGACGGCCCTGGGAGCGAAGTTCACAGACGGGGAAGGAAAGCCGGTTCCTCCCACCGGCGCCGGCATGGCCCGGGTGGCGGGGGCTGATTTTTCCGGGCTGATGCCGGAGCTGAGAGAAACCAGCATTACGGTGATCTGCGACGTAACCAATCCCCTGCTGGGGCAAAACGGAGCGACCTGGATCTATGGACCCCAGAAGGGAGCGACGCCTGAAATCCGGGATGAGCTGGAAGCGGGGATGACCCATTATGCGGGCGCGGTGGAAAAAAGCCTGGGCCGGGATATTTCCTCCTTCCCGGGCGCGGGAGCCGCGGGCGGCCTGGGAGCGGCCCTGGGCGGCGTGCTGGGGGCGGAGCTGAAGACCGGCATCGACGCGGTGCTGGACGCGGTACACTTTGAGGAGAAGCTGGAAGGGGCCTCGCTGGCGATTACCGGGGAAGGCCGGATGGACGGACAGAGCGTGCGCTTTGGCAAGGTGCCGGTGGGCGTGGCAAAACGCTGTGCCGCCCGGGGAATCCCCGCCGCGGCCATCGTGGGAGGCATCGGGGACGGAGCGGAAGGCTTCTTTGACCTGTGCGAGGGGACCATCATGACCACGGTTACCGGTCCCATGAGCCTGGAGAAGGCCATGGCGGAGGCACCGGCCCTGTACGAATATGCCGCGGAGCGGCTGCTGCGGGCGGTACGGATCGGCATGCGGCTGAAATGAACCGCCCGGGGGGTGACCGGCTGTATCAGGCGGATGGGAACCGGACTGAAAAACGTCCTGTCCGCGGGGAACAGAACGGGTCAGAAACGGGCGGATGAAGAAAAGACGCTGGCGGAAAGAGTTCTGCCAGCGCCTTTTGCCAAAGGATTCCCTCCCGGATGCACGGACCGGACGGCGGTGGGCCGACGGTGAATCCGGAGGACAGGAGGAAAGAATGAGCAAAATCTATCAAATCTACGGCCAGGATGCCCGGGAGATGACCCTGCGCCTGCTGGAAGCGGCGGAGGCTTTCCGGCTGGTGCCGCCGGGAGGCTCCGTGGCGCTGAAGCCCAATCTGGTGATTGCCGGAACGCCGGAAAGCGGCGCCACGACCCATCCCGGAGTGTTGAGCGGATGCATCGAATACTTTCGGGAGCACGGGGCAGGGGAAATCAGCGTCATTGAAGGCAGCTGGGTAGGGGATGAAACCATGCGGGCCATGCGCAGGGCCGGATATGACCAGGTATGCAGGCAGTATGACGTGCCTTTTTACGACCTGAAGAAGGATCAGACCCGCACCGTCCAGACCAAGGCCGGCCCCATCGATATCTGCTGCCGGGCCCTGGATGCCGGACTGCTGGTGGATCTGCCGGTGCTGAAAGGGCACGGGCAGACCCTCATGACCTGCGCGCTGAAAAACCTGAAAGGATGCCTGCCGGACCGGGAAAAAAGGCATTTTCATGCCATGGGACTGCAGAAGCCCATCGCCGCGCTGGGAGCCGTGCTGAAACCCCGGCTGATCGTGGTGGACAGCATCTGCGGGGATCTGGATTTTGAAGAAGGCGGAACGCCCGTGCAGACCAACCGTATGTATCTGGGGACGGACGCGGTGCAGCTGGATGCCTACGGACTGTCCCTCATGGGCCTGAATCCGGAGGACGTGCCCTATGTGGGGCTGTGCGAAGCCTACGGCGGGGGCAGCGCCGCATGGTCTCCGGAGGACATTACAGAGCTGAATCAGCCGGACCGAAGCGCCGCCTATCCGCGGCCCAGGGGCATTGTGGCCCAGCTGACCCGGCATGTGCACGAGAATCAGGCCTGCTCCGCCTGCTTTGCCGCCCTGACCCGGGCGCTGTATACCAGCCGATGCGGAGAAAAAGAAGAAATCTATATCGGCCAGGGATGGAAGGGGAAGAAGCTGGAGGGCCTGGGCATCGGCAGGTGCTGCCAGGGCGCGGAAACCTGCGTGATGGGCTGTCCGCCCGCCGCGGACGCGATTGCCCGAAAACTGGAAGAGCTTCAGTGGAGTTGAGAAGATGGAAAAACTGTTGTCGCTGGATTTCAGCATATTCGCCATGATCGCCACAGGATTTCTGATCCGGAAGATCCGCCTGGTGGGAAAGGAAGCGGAAAGGGTTATTACGGACATGGTGCTGTACGTTATCCTGCCCTGCAATATCTTCAATTCCTTCCTGCAGAAGAACGAAGGCCTTTCCGGGGGGGATTTTCTGGCCATTTTTCTGATTTCCATCGGAATTCAGATTCTGGCCATGCTTTACGGGAAATGGGCTTTTCCCCGCGAACATCCGGACCGGAGGGTGAGCCTGAGCTACGGCATGATCTGCTCTAACGCGGGATTCCTGGGAAACGCCATCGCAGAAGGCGTCTTCGGGGCGGCGGGGCTGCAGCTGACCAGCCTGTACCTGATACCCATGCGGATCATGATGTGGAGCGAGGGACTGGCCCTCTATTCCGGGGTATCGGACCGTAAAGCCACGATTCGGAAGGTTGTTACGCATCCCTGCGTGGTGGCCTGCGCACTGGGCCTGCTGGTGATGGTGACCGGACTGCAGATTCCGGCGTTTCTGACCGGACCTGTGCAGAGCATCGGACGGTGCAACACGCCCCTGACGATGATGATGATCGGTATGATCCTCAGCGAAATTGACCTGAAAAACCTGGTGGACCGAACCGTCGTCCGCTTTACCATCCACCGGCTGATCCTGATGCCGCTGGCGGTATACCTGGCCTGCAGAGCTCTCGGCGTCAGCCATCTGGTGACCGGCGTCAGCACCCTTCTGGCGGCTATGCCCGCGGGAGCGACCACGACCATGATGGCCTCCAAGTATAACCGTGATTCTCAGTTCGCTACCAAACTGGTGATTTTTTCCACGCTGTGTTCGATTCCGGCGATTGTGATCTGGAGTATGATTCTGTCATAGAAAAGACGCTGAAAGATAACGCGCGTCAAGACCGGCAGGGAATCTTTTCAGTCCCCGGCCTGCGGGCGGAGCCGGACGGGAAAGGTAAAGTAGGTATCCGGATAGGGCTCCGGATCCAGGGTGAAATGCCACCATTCCTCCGCCAGGGGGCGGAAACCCTCCGCCGTCATGAGATCGCGCAGCAGGATCCGGTTGGCCCGCTGCGGGGCGGTCACATCCGGATAATCAAAATGGCTCAGGGCGCCCAGATAGTCAAAGTGCCCGCCCATGTCCGCCTCCCGCTGGGCGCGGGTGTCAAACAGCGTGAGATCCACGGTACTGCCGCGGCTGTGCCCCGAATGGGCGGCGATATAGCCCTCGGGGAACAGCCGCTCTTTTTCCAGATCCGGGTAGAAAAAGGCCTTCATCCGGGTATCCCCGGGATCCGCCGCCCAGCGGACGAAATGATCCACAGCGGGCTGGGGACGGTAGGCATCATAGATCTTCAGCCGGTATCCGCGGGCGATGGCGGCATCGCTGACCTTTTTCAGAGCTGCC
>ODAI010751300.1_pt1 | contig 19777 bp, 13 predicted proteins | sample 1539321 | NCBI WGS metagenome assembly ODAI01 (sample SAMN02144231, study PRJEB22623) | gut metagenome | biome: sheep rumen | host: Ovis aries | place: New Zealand
ACCTACACTAACGGAAAAAGCAAGGGTATCCATATTTATGACGTAGACGTAGCAGAAGGCCTGCTTCACCTTCGCAAGGTCGTTAAGTGCAACAATTCTTCTTATCTGACAGTATCCAGAAACGGCAAGTATCTGTATTCAATCGCAGATGAGGGCGTTATCGTTTTCGAAATCGGTCCGACAGGCGATCTGACTGCTATCAACCAGATCGACATCGGCGGAATGAGAGGCAATCATCTTTCAACAGATCTGAGCGGCAAGTATCTCTTCGTCGGCGGGTATCATGACGGCCGCGTCACTGTCGTTCATACACATCAGGACGGGCGTCTCGGCAGCGTCATGGATGGAATTTTCCATCGCGGACAGGGTGCTATCAATGAGAGATCTTTCCGCCCGCATGTAACCTGCGTCCGTGTCACTCCGGACAATCATTTCCTCTGCGCTGTTGATGAAGCCCTCGATCAGATCATCCTCTACAAGATCGATCATCGCACGAACACGCTGAAGGAAGTCGACGTTGTCCGCATGGGCAAGCAGGTTGGCCCGAAGAGCATTCACTTCAGCAAAGACGGTTTCTTTGCTTACGTTCTCTGCCAGATAACGAACGAGATACGTGTATATCAGTATTACATCGATCAGCGCGGACTTCCGACATTCCGACAGATCCAGGAAGTTTCAACGCTTTCCAATGCAAGAGATCCGTACGATGCCGCATCCGCTATGCGTCTCTCCTATGACGGTCAGTATATATTCTGTGCCACTTCCGGAGATGACTCCATCGCCTGCTTCAAGATCGATCAGTCGAACGGTATCCTTGAAAAGAAATTTGCCCTGCCGATTTCCGGCAACTATCCGAAGGACGTCGCGCTCTTCCCGGATCAGCAGCACATTGCCGTTGTCAACAACGGAGAGGGAACGATCACAACATTCAAGATCGACTATGAGAAGAACATCATCATGATGAAAGGTCGTCCGCAGACACTGGATGCTCCGAACTGCATGGCATTCCATAAGATTGAGGCAGCTCCGGCTGAAGTACGTGACGTTCCGGAGAGCGAAGCGGAAGCGAACGCTGAATAATATCGAATGAACCACAAAAAAAGGGCTGTGCGCAGCCCTTTTTTTAATCTACAGACAGGAATAAAAATCTACGATCTTATCCGCTCTGGATGACATATTGATAAGCAGTGCGTCCACAAGCACCAGTGCCGTCATGCATTCGACAACGACCGCAGCGCGGCGTCCGATCACCGGATCATGGCGTCCGCGTATTTCAAGATCGATCTCTTCATGGTCTTTGTTCACGGTCTGCTGGGGACGTGCTATAGAAGGAGTCGGCTTGAAATAGACAGTCAGATCAATATCGGAACCGTTTGAAAGCCCACCGAGTATACCACCGGCATTATTTGTGGTCGTAACGACTTTGCCGTCCCTCACACGGAAGGGGTCGTTGTTCTCGCTGCCCCGCATGACTGCAGCACTGTGACCCGCTCCGATATCGAGTCCTTTGACAGCTCCGATTGAGAATATGGCCTTGGCAAGGTCGGCATCCAGCTTGTCGAACACAGGTTGGCCGATTCCCGCAGGCATACCTGTGACTTTGCATGTCACGGTAGAGCCGATTGAATCCTGCTCATTTCGAACTGAGGATACAAGATCCTCGCATTTTTCCATTTCAGAAGCCGAAATATCGCCGACGGCGGAGAGCTCCGCAGTAACGCTGATGCCGAGCATGGATAGAAGCTTCATTGCGACCGCACCTCCGGCAACGCGTGCAGCCGTCTCCCGGGCGGAAGATCTGCCGCCTCCGCGATAATCCCTTATGCCATACTTTGAATCATATCCGAAATCGGCGTGCCCCGGGCGATATGCATCCTTTATATTGCTGTAGTCATGAGAGCGATGGTCTGTGTTCCTCAGCATCATGGAGATCGGTGTTCCTGTGGTTCTTCCCTCGAAAACACCGGAGAGAATCTCGATCCTGTCCGCCTCATTTCTGGCGGTTGACATGTTCCCGCCGTTCGGTCGGCGGCGTTCCATGTAGACATTGATATCTTCTTCGGACAGAGGAATGCCGGCAGGGCAGCCGTCGACGACAACGCCGAGGGCGGGTCCGTGGGATTCACCCCATGTCGTTATGCGAAATAGTGTGCCAAAAGTAGAGCCGGCCATAGAATTACCTCCATTTACCATCAAGATTAACAAGACTCAATATGTTGTAATTATAAAGACAGACGAAAGGTTTGTAAATGCGCAACAATCTAAGCGCCAGGAACTGTTACAGGAATTTATCGTGTAAAGAACAGTGCAAAGGACCGTGTAAAGAACCGTTCATGATACGTGATATTGACTAAACATTCATAAAAACATATAATATTAATATCTGTATTCAGATATCAAATGGCTGAAAAAATACGCCGGCCGAGCGAAAAAAGGTTGCCCCGGTCATCTGACAGATTAATAGAAAGGCTTTTTATGAACAAATTATTGAACAATATGGAACGCAAGTTAGGCCGGTACGCGATCCCGCGTCTGACCTTTGTCATGATCTGCTGCTATGTGGTCGGTTATATGCTGCAGCTGATCAATCCGAACATTGCGGAGTTTATGACACTGGAACCCGGACTCATTCTTCGGGGGGAGGTATGGAGAATTATTACCTGGATCGTTATACCGCCCGCGAGCCTGGACCTCAGCGGTATCGGTCTCATCTTCACACTGATCATGCTGGTGTTCTACCTGTCCATCGGTACGTCGCTTGAGAGAGCGTGGGGAGAGTTCCGCTATAATATTTATATTTTAGGCGGCATGCTGCTGACACTGATCGCGGCTTTTATTTCTTACTTCGTATTCTCCGCCGTCATCGGACAGAATGTGATGGTCGGGAACACCTTCAGCACGTACTATATTGTGATGTCGATGTTTCTTGCATTTGCAGCTACATTCCCTGAAGCGCAGGTGTATCTGTACTTCATCATCCCAATCAAAGTCAAATGGCTCGGTATCCTGTACTTTGCCATGATGGTCTATGAGGCCGGAGCCAATGTCAGATTCATTATGGCCGGATATATCGCTCACTGGATCCCGATCATCGCCATGGTCGCCGCCCTGCTGAATTTCTTCATTTTCTTCTTCTCGACGAGAGATTTCAGCCGTTATTCGCCAAAGGAGAGAAAGCGCAGACGCGACTTCAAAAGAGGGATGGAAGAAGGCAGGCGCAGATATGAGAACAATGTGAACAGAGCGAGGGGCAATCAGTCTGCAAATGAAGGTTATCGCAACCCGTTCCAGCAGCGGGCAGCAGGGCGCACCGGATATACTTCTTCGACAGGGACGTCCGTGTTCAGGCCGACGAGACACAGATGTGAGATTTGCGGGAGAACGGAGGCGTCCGATCCGGATCTTGAATTCAGATTTTGCTCGAAGTGTGAGGGGAGCCATGAGTATTGTATGGATCACCTTTATACGCATACACATATAATTACATCAAAGCAGACTGACGGTGATAAGCATCTTCAGGATCAGTAATTTTGCAAGACCATACTATATTTCAAAGGAGAGTATCGAAATGAAAAAAACCAAAATTGTATGTACGATGGGTCCTCAGGAGGAGAACATTGATCTTCTTGTCAAGCTGATCAATGCGGGCATGGACGTTGCAAGATTTAACTTCTCCCATGGCACACATGAAGAGCAGCGTAAGCGTATGGATGCTGTTTGCGAGGCCCGACGGATTACAGGAAAGCCGATTGCCATGCTGCTCGACACCAAGGGACCGGAGATACGTGTCGGCAAGCTTGTGAACGGCGAAAAAGTCCTTCTCGAAGAGGGAAAGAAGATTACTCTGACACCGGAAGAAATTCTCGGAACCGCCGAGAAGGTATCTGTCACCTATAAGCTCCTCTGGCAGGATGTCAAGCCGGGCGACAGAATCCTCGTTGACGACGGTCTGATGGAGCTGGTGGTCGATGAAATTGTCGGCGAAGACGTCATTTGCATGATCAAAGTCGGTGGTTACCTCTCAGAGCGCAAGGGCTGCAACATCCCGGGTGTCTCCACACAGCTTCCGGCTATCACAGAGCAGGACAGAGACGACCTGATCTGGGGCGCTGAGAACGGATTTGACCTTGTCGCTGCTTCCTTCATCCGCGATGCAGCCGGTGTGCGCGAGATCAAAGCCCTGCTCGCTGAACACGACTGCAAGATTCCGGTATTCTCCAAAATCGAGTGCACTGAAGCTGTTCAGAATATCGACGAGATCATCGAGGCTTCCGACGGCATCATGGTAGCCCGCGGCGATCTCGGCGTCGAGGTCCCGGCCCATGAGGTCCCGCATATTCAGAAATCCATCATCGCAAAGTGCAACAAGGCTTATAAGCCGGTCATCACGGCTACACAGATGCTCGACTCTATGATCCGCAACCCGCGTCCGACGCGTGCTGAGGTCACTGACGTTGCAAATGCCATCTACGACGGCACCGACGCCATCATGCTCTCCGGTGAGACCGCAGTAGGTAAGTATCCGGTCGAGGCAGTCACACTGATGTCCCAGATTGCGAGCGACACTGAGAAGTATATGAACGAGGCACAGTTCACTCACAAGAGAACGATGGAAGATCAGGACGGCGTCTCCAGCTCCGTATGCTACGCGACAGTACGTACGGCCAAGAATGTCGACGCCAAGGCTATTATCATTCCGACAATTTCCGGTAAGACTGCAAGACTTATGTCCAACTTCCGCCCGGATATCCCGATCTACGCTGTCAGCCCTCTCAGCAGAATGTGCAGAAGAATGCAGGTCTATTGGGGCGTCACTCCGCTCAAGGGCAAGCAGGAGAGAAATCAGACACTCCTCATCGACCATGCGATCGAAACTGTAAAAGATGCCGGTTTCGTCAAGCCCGGCGATCGCGTAGTCATCACAGCAGGCGACCCGATCTTCAACGTTCGAGGCGAGGCTGAGTCCTGCGGCGAGACGAACATGATGTATGTCGTGAGTGTAGAAGAATAACAGGGAAAGTTAAAAATTGCTCCCCGGAGACTATCCGTAAGGAATAGTCTTCGGGGAGTTTTTCGTGTTCTTAAGAAGTTATAGCGTATAAACATCATATAAAGTGAAAATATGCCTGTTGTCATGAGCGGTCTGTTTATGTATAATACAGTTTGTCGATTTAAAACGATGCAGTGTGTGACAGGTCCCGACGGTGGGTCATGTTACATACTATTGTCATGTCTATATGACGGATTCGGCCGGCATACACAGAAAGAAGCCGGCAGTGTCCATGAAGAGGAGATAGTATTATGTTAAAGAGACCGTTCACGACAAAAGAGAAACTTGAAGAGATCGCGCGCGAGATTCCGACACCGTTCCATATTTACGATGAGAAGGGGATTCGTGATAATATTCGCGAGATCTACAAAGCGTTTTCATGGAACCCGGGCTTTCGTGAGTATTTTGCCGTAAAGGCGGAGCCGAACCCGGTCATCCTGAAACTTCTCAAGGAAGAGGGCTGCGGCTGTGACTGCTCATCTCTGACAGAGCTCATGATGTCCAAGGCAATCGGCTGCGGCGGTGAACTGACGATGTTCTCCTCCAATGACACGCCGGATGAGGAATACGTCTATGCCAACGACATGGGAGCGATCATCAATCTTGATGACTTTACGATGATAGAGTCATTTGCCAAAGCGGTGGGAAAATTCCCGAAAACGATGTGCTGCCGCTACAACCCGGGCGGAATCTTCAAGGTCAGCAACGGCATCATGGACAGCCCCGGAGACGCTAAATACGGCATGACAACATCCCAGCTCTACGACGCGTTCAAGATCCTCAAGGAGAACGGTGTTGAGAATTTCGGTATTCACAGCTTCCTTGTCAGCAACGCTGTAACCAATGACTATTATCCGATGCTGGCAAAGCTCCTTTTTGAGCTCGCGGTCGAAGTCCAGCGCGAGACCGGCTGCCATATCACATTCATCAACCTCTCCGGCGGCGTGGGTATCCCCTATAAGCCGGGTCAAGAGAAGAGTGATATCATAGCCATCGGCGAGGGTGTGCGCAAGGCCTACGAGGAGGTCCTCGTGCCTGCAGGCATGGGCGACATCGCGATCTATGCGGAGATGGGCCGCTACGTCACAGGACCGTACGGTGCTCTGGTGACACGCGCGATCCATGAGAAGCACACACACAAGGAGTACATCGGCGTTGACGCATGTGCTGTCAACCTGATGAGACCGGCCATGTACGGCGCTTATCACCACATCACTGTCATGGGCAAGGAGGACGCTCCGTTCACGAACATGTATGACGTGACCGGATCTCTCTGCGAGAACAACGATAAGTTCGCCGTGGACCGCATGCTTCCCAAGATCAACATGGGTGATCTCATTTATATTCATGACACAGGTGCTCACGGGTTCGCGATGGGCTACAATTATAACGGCAAGCTCCGTTCGGCTGAGGTGCTCCTTCACGAGGACGGAAGCTATGAGCTGATCCGCCGGGCAGAGACGCCGCAGGATTATTTCGCGACGTTCAGCAACCTGCCGGTATATAAAGAGCTTATGGCTGAGGCTGATGCCCGGTAACGAAAAACAAAAACGGGGAATTCGCACATTTTGCGAATTCCCCGTTTTTTATGCCGGCGGTGGGGCTCGAACCCACACATCCGTACGGATAACAGATTTTGAGTCTGTCTCGTCTGCCAGTTCCGACACGCCGGCTAAGCAACAATTATAATAGCAGATTTAAATGTGATTGTCTACATTTTTCGATTTCAAGTGACTCGATTGGGCACTATGTTCAAAACCGAATTCCTGCGATCTCCGCTTCGGACAGGCTTTTAGGTCTGTCGAAATAATCTACCACGTAAATGGCAGGATATTATGGACTTTTAAAAAATCCATTTACATAATATTCCTAATCTGCTACTCTTTTAACACTTAATAAGGCAAATCTACCTATATTCCCAGACAATTTTCCCGATCATTTATACAGGCTGAAGACCTGCCCGAAGGGCTTTGGCGCATGACCGCTCATGGATTCACGAATCCGTAGGCTTTATTTCCTGTACCCATTTTTATCTATTTTCGCAGGATTACTGTGCCTTTGCCCTGAGAAAAACGCGTAAAAAGAACCTCATGGAGACTCACGTATGAAAATTCATGAAAAGAAACTCACAGGCATTGCTATTCTTCTTGTGCTGACGCTTGTCTTAGCAGCGGGAGCGTATCTGATTTACCGAGCATGGGATTACTGGTCCGCGGATCAGACATACGCTGACATGGGGAGAAGCTCTGTCAGAAAAGTGAAAATGACAGAAAAGGCGGACAAGAATAGCGAGGCGATGTTCTTCGACGGCGCGGAAAACACAGGAGAAGTCGGAGACGCTCTCGGACCACTAAAGGCGAGCAGCGGTGATAAAGAAGGGCACGAGAGTGATGATGAGGACTTTGCGGCAAATTACATCGAAGGGGCTGCAATACCGGACAGGCCTGTAATTGATTGGGATGAGCTCACGAAATCGGGCAGGGATATTGTCGCATGGCTCGATATACCCGCGCTTGGCATTGCCTATCCGGTAGTCCGGGGCGATGACAATGAGTTTTATCTTCATCATCTTCCGAACGGAGAATACAAAAACGCAGGTTCCCTGTTCATGGAAACAGCCAACAGTCCCGACCTAACAGACATCAATACGGTCATCTACGGACACAACATGGATAACGGCAGCATGTTCGGCAAGTTCAGATCTATGACTGTGGATGACTACAGCAGGCAGCCCTTCCTGTGGCTCTGCACGAGAGAGAAAGCATGTCTCTATGCGATGATCTCACTGCATATTTCCCACGTCGATGATGAGAGCTACACGCTGTTCGAGAGTACCGGAAGAGCGCCGGCTGCAAATGGCGCAGGCACATGCCTTTTCGATTCCGCCGACAGCACTGTGACAGGGTGGATCTTTGATGAGAACCGGAGATCCTACATCAATATGCCGATCCCGAAGTCGGCCCTCATAAGGATCGTCACGCTGAGCACCTGCGCTTCCTTAAGTGATGAGCGGCGTGTTCTTCAGGCAATACTCGTGCGTGAAGTGAAGAATACAGTTGAGCGAAATGAAGGACAGATAAAGTGAAAAATACATTTGACCGAATTACGAGCCAGACAGCGAGGCCGCCCTGACACGATTCCCCGGCGGCTATCGAAAAACTCTCAGCAAAAATTACGAAAGGAATCAGAATCATGAATATGAAAAGCATTATAAGAAGCATCATTTCTCTGATAATGGCAATACTCTGTGTGCTGGCCGGCACTCCTTCCTGTGTGCAGGCCGCAGGAACATATACGCTGCATTTCGTGGATGATCTGCAGAATACAGATGCGCTTTACAGTGAGTTTGCCGGGAAAAATGATCTCTCGATCGGGTATATCACAAACCTCAAATCTCCTATATGGAAAGTCATGAGCAGCACCTTCAAGACCGCCACCTCGGGCACGATTACGTATCTGTATGCCTCGTCGTCCGTTCTGCCTAAGGAGACGGGAAGATCTCACGCTGTCACCTGGTCCAATGTAGCCAGTGTCACATATAAAGATGCAGGATACTATGGGAAAGATAAAAACAATACATTCGATATTGTCTTTACTCTCTCAAAAATCATGACTATGAAACCCACCTACGACGAGTACCATATGACGACCGCCCCGATTTATACAGTGGCACTCACAGATAATTCAACGGGAACCATATGTGCAAACTCCTATATGCGAGCTGCCGATTTTTCGCTGAATGGCTCCTACCCCAGTCCGTTCACAGTGGAAAACTGGAGCATAAAAATTCTCGACAAGAACGGAAATAAGCTCTCCAATGTTCTTCTCACACAGACATACAGGGATATTGATATATCGCGTTCATCGAATGACTCCTCATTTATATCATTTAACGAAGGCTTTTACTTTGCGGGCGGCTACGCGGATGACACATATATGCTGAAGGACCATCTGGTTGCCGTATATGACAGGGATGGCAAGACGAACGCGAGGTATGAGACAGGACAGAAGTATCATGGCGATCTGTCAACGGACGATCAGCGTGCGTGGGTCGTCGCAGCCATAAAGGAAGGGGAGGCTTCGCTCGAGTGGACCGGACAGGCCTGCGGAAGCTTTATTGCCAATACAGTTTCAAAAGAGTATCCCAATCTCCCTGCGCCGGTCAAGGCGGCGAACAAGCAGTATGTGAAGGCAAATGAAGTGATCGAGTACACTGTAACGGAAGAGTTCCCGGTCATAAACCCTTCGAATTGTCCCAAAGCAATTACAGTGAGCGACACGTTCGATGATTGTCTTGCAATAGGCAAGAGCGTAAAAGTGACCTGCGGCGGGAAGGACGTCACGGATGACTGGACGGTCAGAGTCGAAGGACAGACGGTAATTGCGGAAGCCAATTCTCCGGGCAGCGTTGAGGGTACTTATGTCTTTACGTTCCCGGTCACTGTCAGGGATGAAAACCTGGACGGCAGGACGCTGGTCGTAAAGGAAGGCAAAACCTACGCTGAGATCCCGAACAGGGCTTATATAAAAGTCAGGGACCAAAACGACAAGGATATTGAGCACGTTACGCCTAAAATCACAGTCCTGGAAGAGGGGACAGATATCAGCCTGACAAAAGATGTTGACCGTTCAACGATTGAAAGCGCGAAGGCGGGTGATACACTGAAGTACAGTTTCAGAATTAAAAATACAGGCAAACTAACTCTTCACAAAGTCGCGCTAACTGACACTCTGCCGGTCAAAAATATGACTGTTGAATGGGATAAAAGCACGGATATGGCGACCGGAGAGGGTGTCCTGGCCCCCGGCGAGGAGGTGACAGCATCTGCCTCATATGCGCTGACTTCCGGGGACATTATCAATGGTAAGGTGATCAATAAAGCCTCCGCCACGGGCCTTGACCCGAAGGATAATGCGGTCTCTGCCGAAGATGATGCCGAGACCGCGATTGTCGCAGAACCTTCTATCTCAATCAGCAAGACGGCAGATCCCAACAAAATGACAGACCCGTCTTCCGGCGATAGCATTTCCTATGATTTTGTTATTGCAAATACAGGCGATGTTCCTCTGAGAGAAATAGAATTTCAGGACGATCATGAACTGGTCGGGCTTGAATGGAATAAGGAACTTGCCGGCGCGGAACTTGGTATCGGTGAAAAGATCGAGGGACATGCTTCTTACCGACTGAAACAAAGTGACATTGATGCCGGCTCGGTGCTCAATAAAGCGACTGTCACAGCTGTCGGCGGCAGCGGTAAGACTGTGACAGACCACGCGGAAGATACCACGGTCATTGACGCTGCGCCGTCGATTATGTTGAAGAAGACCACCCCGACAGCAGTCCTCACCGATGTGAGGAAGGGAGTGCCGGTCGTCTGGAACTTTGAACTAAAAAACACCGGCAAAAATACGCTGAAAAATGTGGAGATCACAGATCACCTTGCCGGGGTCAGTGAAGTCACATATGACTGGAAGGGAAGCTCCGACAGCGCGACAGAGGCCGGCGTGCTTTCGCCCGGCGAGACAGTGACAGCAGAAGCGACGTACAAGCTGACGGAGGAGGACATCACAGCTAAAGAGGTCACTAACACAGCAACGGGTAAAGGCACTGACCCGAGAGGAATCGATGTCACATCGGACGCTAATACCAAAGTCAGGATCAAATATGAGCCCAAACTCATAATCGATAAGACGGCGGATACATTAGATTACACGGGAGCGAAGGCCGGTGATGTGATCACGTACACACTGAGCCTCACAAATGACGGAAACGTTGATCTGACCGATGTCGAACTTGTCGACCTTAAGGAGGGCGTGAAAGTCAAAGAGTACAGCTGGCCTTCCAGAGAAGGATTTCTGGCCGCAGGCGAGACGGTGACCGCGATCGCCGAGTATGTGCTCACGCAGGAAGATATCGATGTGACAGTACTTAAAAATGAGGCTTCCGGGAAGGGCAGAGCTCCAGACGGAACATGGGTAAATGCTGAGATACCGAACATAATCACGAAGGAGCTGCACCCGGAGATCACGCTTGTGAAAGACGTTGATATCGATGAGATCGGGGAGGCGAAAGCGGGCGATACTCTGACCTACACGGTCACAGTGACCAACACCGGCGATGCCACACTGCACGATGTCACGCTGACGGACAGCATGGCGGATGTCCTTTCCGATGTCGTCTATGACCGGGAGACACCCACTCTGGGACCTTCGGAGAGCTTTGTCATGACAGCCAATTACGCGCTCACTCAGGAGGACATCAATAAGGGAACTGTCACAAATACAGCGAAGGTGACTGCGAAAGATCCGGAAGAAACAGAAATCTCGTCGCAGGACGAAGCGGTGACCAAGTTGGGACAGAGCGCATCCTGCACGGTGACCAAGAAGGCATCCGTGACAAAAATATCGTCAGCTGACGCAGTGGCGGGTTACGAGATCAGGTATGATTTCACAGCGTCCAACACCGGAAACACGACCCTTAGTGATGTGACATTTGCGGACGCGCTGCTTGAATCAGCAGGTTCGGAAATTGCATGGGACTGGCAGAATAAAGGAACCCTTCTTCCCGGCCAGACAATAAAAGGTCATGCTGTTTACTCACTGACACAGGATGACGTAAGCGCGGGACAGGTCACGAATGCGGTGATCATGAACGCGAAGGATCCGAAAGGCGATCCCCTCGAACCTGTAAAAGCCGAAGTCACTACGATCGTCGAGAAGTGCGCGGCCCACAAAGTGGAAAAGACAGTCGACAGAGACATTATTGAAAAGGCAAAGGCGGGAGATACCCTGACCTATACGATGGTTTACAGAAATACAGGTAATGTGCCCTTAAGAGACATCTCATTTGCTGATGAAATGTTAAAGGAAGCCGGCATCGACATCCGCTGGGACTGGCCAGAGACAGCATTGCGCGGCGAGACGAAGGTCCTTGGCCCTGGGGAAAGCGTCACAGGAAAGGCGACGTACAAAATCACGCAGGCAGATATAGACAGAGGTGAAATTACGAATATGATCGCTGCCTATGCATCGGATCCTGACGGCAATCCGCTTGATCCGGCCACAAGTGAAGTGAAAACGCAGATCTCGCGAATCTCAAGGCTCACCGTAAAAAAGAGTGTGGATAAGGCATCACTGAACAACCCGAAGGAGGGAGCACAGCTCACCTACATCTTCAGTATTGCAAATGAAGGCAGCACGACACTCAGGGACATCACCCTCGTTGATTCTCTGACCGGACACGGACTTTCGGAGATCAGGATGAAGTACCCGGCGGCGTCACGAGAGCTTCTGCCCGGCACCACAATGAGCGCGACAGCCACGTACACACTGACAGCGGCGGATATCAAGGCCGGCAAAGTCCTGAACTCGGTCTACGCGATTGCTAAAGACCCGTCCAAAAAGGATGTGACATCTGAAAAATCGTCTGTGACGACAACAATCATAGTCCCGGTGACACCTACACAGGCACCGACAAAGACACCGACTCCGGTACCGACAATTCAGCAGACCAGATATTCGACCCAGACGGTGACATCGCCGAAGACGGGTGACAATACGGCGGGAATCATATTTGCACTCATAGTGCTGGCGGCAGCACCTGTGCTGTTCACTGTTCTTATAAAAAGATATCAAAACGCGGGAAAGACAGAGTGAAACTGCCTGTGACCTCATAATACAACAGATGAGAGAGAAATGACTCCGGGCATTTCTCTCTTTAATTTGCAAATGAAGACAAATTGTATTGCTATAACTCGCAGATTGAAACTATAATTAGTGTGTACGTCTTGAGATCTGTCATAATGCCATGGGCGCGGGAGTTATTTATGGACTGCAAGGAAGCGAAGAACAGAGTAAACGGCTATATCGAGGGTACACTTACGGACAAGGAGTGTTCGGAGTTCATTGAGCATGTCCGCTCATGTCCTGACTGTTATGAGGAACTTGAGACTTACTTTATTATCGGCTATACACTGGATTATCTGGATTCAAAGGACGGTATGGAGCGATCTTTTGATATGAATAAGCTTCTTGAAGATGATCTTCGCAGATGCGAGAGAAGGATCTCGGGCTTAAAGCTGATGAAAAACCTGACCAGGGTGTGCGTGACCATATCTGAGATGAGTCTCGCGGTCGGCTTTGTTGTCACGGCTATCCCTGGCGCTGAGGAGTTCGTTATCAATCTTCTGAAGCTGTTCAAATCACAGTGAGCACAAGGCAGCATGACCGTTCTGAAACCGAAAGGACAATACACATGAATAAGAAGATACTGCTGGTTGACGGATACAGTATACTGTTCAGGGCATTTTACGGAATGCCGCTGTCGATGACCACTCCGGATGGTGTTCACACCAACGCTGTCTACGGATTTCTGGCCATTTTGCGAAAAGTGATCGAGGAGGAGAAGCCGGACTACATTGCGGTCGCATTTGATAAGAAAGCGCCGACGTTCCGGCACAAAATGTATGAGGCCTATAAAGGCAACCGCCAGGCAGCCCCGCCGGAATTCCACGAGCAGGTGCCGCTGGTAAAGGAGCTCCTTGAGTCGATGGACATCACACACCTCTCACTTGAAGGATGGGAGGCCGACGATATCCTCGGCACGCTGTCGAGAAAGGCTGAGTCGGAAGGCATCGACGTTTCTCTCGTATCCGGAGACCGCGATCTTCTGCAGGTCGCGACTGACCGAACCGAGATCATCATCCCGAAGACATCCAAAGGACAGACGACATATGAGCATTATTATGCCCAAGACGTCTACGATTCCCTCGGTGTTACTCCGCTTGAGTTCATCGATATGAAAGCCTTAATGGGTGACTCATCAGACAATATACCGGGTCTGCCCGGTGTAGGTCCGAAGACCGCCTCGGCGATCATCAGTACCTACCATTCAATTGAGAACGCGCATGAACACGTGGATGAGATCAAGCCTAAGAAAGCCCAGACCGCGATGCGAGAGCACTTTGATCTCGCAGTTCTCTCAAAGGACCTGGCAACGATACGGCTGGATGCTCCCATCGATGTCAATATCGAAGATCTCACTGTGAAAAACATTTACAACGAGAGATCCTACGATGTCATTAAGAAGTTGAATTTTAAGTCGCTCTTCAAGTTTTTTGAGAGCGAGTCGACGGATAAGGCGCCGGAAGCGGTCATCAACGTTGTGACCGGGAAGTCGGAGTGTGATCATATCTATGCGGATGCCTTCTTCTTCCTCATGAATCCTTCGGTCAAAGGCCGGACGATCGGTCTCGATGTCGTCTGTGAGCGCCACAAGGCCTATGCCTACGGACTTGCCTACGATGACAAATACTACGGAATAGTTATAAACGATGAGATTACCGGGGAGTATCTCGCCGAAAAGAGCAGAGACCTGATGCTTGACGCTGCGAGGTGTGGCGTGCGTGTCGCGACCTGCAACGGAAAATCTCTCCTGAAGCTTACGGGAATACCCGCGGCAGAGACTCTGTTCGATTGTATTGTCGCTGCCTACCTCATTGATCCGCTGAAGTCCGACTGGAAGTTTGATGATGTTGCGTCGGGCTATATGCAGAGAACCGTGAAATCAGAGGAGGAGCTGATCGGCAAGAAGGGTCCCGCGGCCTTTATTAAGGCAGAGCCGGAGAAGGCGGACGTTCTGGCTTCGATTGCTGGTCTCTCCGCCTATGCGGCGGCCGGAAGTGCAGAGAGCCTGCTGAAACGACTTAAAGAGGAGGAGATGGACAACCTCTTTGAAACCATAGAGATGCCACTCGTCAGTGTTCTGGCCTCGATGGAGTGCGAGGGCATTCTGGTAAGCCGAGAAGAACTTAAAAAGTACGGAGACCGTCTGCTTCAGCGCATTGAAGAACTGACAAAAGAAATCTATGAGGAGGCGGGCGAGGAATTTAATATAAACAGTCCCAAGCAGCTGGGTGTGATTTTATTTGAAAAGTTGAAGCTTCAGGGCGGAAAAAAGACCAAAACCGGGTATTCAACTGCGGCAGATGTCCTGGAAAAACTAGCTCCCGACGCAAAGATAGTCGCAAATATTCTGGAGTACCGCACTTACAGCAAGCTCAAATCCACATATGCTGACGGTCTTCAGAACTGCATCGAGGAGGACGGCAGAATCCGCACGACCTTCAATCAGACAATTACGGCGACAGGCCGACTTTCAAGTACAGATCCGAACCTGCAGAATATTCCTATGAGAGAAGATCTTGGCCGCAGGATCCGCAAGTGCTTCTACCCGAAAGAGGGGAATGTGTTCGTCGATGCCGATTATTCGCAGATCGAATTGCGCGTACTTGCCCACATGTCCGGGGACGAGAAGCTGATCGAAGCCTACCGTGAAGCCAAGGATATACACGCCGCAACGGCATCTCAGGTGTTCCATGTCCCCTACGAAGAGGTGACAGACCAGCAGAGAAGGAACGCCAAAGCAGTCAACTTCGGCATTGTGTACGGGCAGAGCAGTTTCGGTCTCTCCCAGGGACTCTCGATCTCAAGAAAAGAGGCACAGGATTATATAAACGACTATTTTAAGACCTACCCGAAGATCAAAGCCTTTTTAGACGGGCTGGTGTCCAGCGCAAAGGAAAAAGGCTATGCGGTCTCCGTCTTCGGACGAAGACGTCCGGTGCCGGAACTCAAAGCATCCAATTTCATGCAGAGATCATTCGGCGAGCGCGTGGCTATGAACAGTCCGATTCAGGGAACTGCCGCGGATATAATGAAAATAGCGATGAACCGGGTCTACGGAAGACTCATGAGGGAAGGGCTTAGGTCCAGACTCATTCTGCAGATCCACGATGAACTTCTGATAGAGGCTCCCACAGAGGAAGCTGAGTACGCCAAAAAGATCCTCGAGGAGGAAATGAAGGCGGCAGCGGACCTGTCTGTTGCCCTCGAGACTGATTGTCATATAGGAACAGACTGGTACGAAGCAAAATAATGTGATACAATGATTTTTTGACTGATGGGAGTGAATATGATAATTATCGGAGTTACCGGAGGTATGGGTGCCGGAAAGAGTCGTGTGCTTGCCTACCTTGAAGAAAAATGGAATGCGTGCACGATCCGTCTGGATGATATCAGCAGAGACCTGCTGGCAAGAAACGGTCTCTGTTATGAGCAGACAATACATATCTTCGGCGAAGAGATCGTGAAGCCCGACGGAGATCTTGATCGGGCACTGATCGCCAGAATGATATTTGAAGATTCACGGCTAAGGGACAGGCTGAATGCCCTTGTCCACCCTGCAGTCAAAGCAGAGGTGCGAAGGATCGCCGAGGAGATGCGGCAGCTGGATGCAGGGCTCCTCGTTGTTGAGGCGGCTCTCCTTATCGAGGGCGGCTATCGTGAGATCTGTGACGAACTCTGGTATATTTACGCGGACGAGGCTGTAAGGCGTGAGCGACTTAAGTCCAGCCGCGGGTATACCGATGAGAGGATCGACGGAACATTTGCAACGCAGCTGTCAGACAATGCATTCAGAGCATGTGTCGACTTCGTGGTCGACAACAGCGGATCCTTTGAGGACGCTGCCCGCGCGATTGACAGTCATCTCATGAAGATCACAGGGGAATATTCTGCGCAATGAGCATCGGAATAATTACATTTGCATATGAACGGAGCGATACATGAAGTTTTGCAGCATATCGAGCGGGAGCAGCGGGAACTGTATTTTCGCCGGTACATCCGGAACATCGGTACTTGTTGATGTCGGTATTTCCGGAATAAGGGTCGAGCGCGGCCTGAATGAAATTGATATGACGACCAGAGATGTTGACGCAATTCTGGTGACCCATGAGCACGCCGATCACATTAAGGGGCTCGGAGTGCTTGCCCGGAGATACGGGATCCCGATCTACTCGACAGAGGGTACGATCAGGGCAATAAAAGACAATACGTCCGTAGGAAAAATACCGGAAGGACTTATCCATGTCATCCGCGCGGATCAGGAATTCCTGATCGGCGATATAACCGTCAGGCCGTTCGAGATATCCCACGACGCTGCGGAGCCGGTCGGCTTCAGAATGGAGCATGACGGAAAGAGTGCCGCAATCGCTACGGATCTCGGCTGTTATGACGATTACACGGTCAAATATCTGACAGGGCTCGATGTCCTGCTTCTGGAATCGAACCACGATGTCCACATGCTGGAGGTCGGCAGATATCCGTATTATCTGAAGAGACGTATTCTGAGCGAACACGGACATCTGTCAAATGAGACGGCGGGACAGCTTCTCGGGACGCTTCTTCACGATGATGTGAAGCATGTATTCCTCGGGCATCTGTCACAGGAGAACAATTACGAAGCCCTGGCCTATGAGACCGTATGCCAGGAAGTTACAATGGGGGACAATCCCTATTCATCCGGGGATTTTAATATTACTATAGCGCATCGCGACCGCATATCTGAGGCGGTCATCTGGTAAGGAAGGTTAATACACATGCAGAAGACAATAATAACAGTTGTAGGAAAAGATACTGTTGGCATCATTGCCAAAGTCTGCACTTATCTGGCCGACAATCAAATCAACATTCTTGATATTTCTCAGACGATAGTCGACGGCTTTTTTAACATGATGATGATCACAGACACAGAAGAGTGCACTAAGGATCTGGCGAAGCTTCGCCATGAACTGCATCAGGTCGGTCAGGAGATAGGTGTTAATATCCACATTCAGCATGAAGAAATCTTTGAGATGATGCACAGGATCTGAGCCTCTTATGTGATCACCCGGACGGTCATGGATTACTTTGCCCCGGACCGCCGGGCAAATCCGAGTGTGAAAATTGGAGAATTTATGATAACCAGACTTGAAGTTGATGAGACTAACAAAATGATACGGCAGGAGAACCTTGATGTCCGAACAATCACCCTGGGCATCTCCCTCCTTGACTGTATCAGCGATGACCTTGAGAAACTCAAGGAAAATATCAGAAATAAAATCTGTACAAAGGCCGCCCGGCTTGTCGAGACCGGCAGGGAAATTGAGGGTCTGTACGGCATACCGATCGTCAACAAGCGCATCTCGGTGACGCCGATCGCTCTTGTTGGCGGCGCTGCCTGCAGAACTCCGGAAGATTTTGCGGAGATCGCCATAGTCCTTGATGAGTGCGCCAAGACTGTCGGCGTTAACTTTATCGGCGGTTACACTGCGCTGGTCTCGAAGTCGATGACACGAGCGGATGAACTGCTGATCAGATCAATCCCGAAGGCCCTTGCATCGACTGACCGCGTCTGTTCGTCAGTAAATGTTGGATCGACGAAGACAGGTATCAATATGGACGCTGTCATGCTGATGGGTCGGGTTATTAAGGAGGCTGCATGGGAGACCCGCACTCACGATTCGATGGCGTGCGCGAAACTGGTCGTCTTCTGCAATGCTCCTGACGACAACCCGTTCATGGCCGGCGCTTTCCACGGAGTGACAGAGGGCGATTCGGTCATCAATGTCGGTGTCTCCGGACCGGGAGTGGTCAAGGCCGCCCTGGAACACTGCCGGGATTCCAATTTTGAAGTTCTGTGCGAGACAATAAAGAAGACAGCGTTCAAGATCACGCGTGTCGGTCAGCTCGTCGCTCAGGAAGCATCAAAGAGAATGGACGTTCCGTTTGGTATCGTGGATCTCTCGCTTGCGCCTACGCCGGCGATTGGAGATTCCGTCGCTGACATCTTAAAGGAAATCGGTCTTGAACATCCCGGTGCACCGGGAACGACTGCAGCCCTTGCCCTGTTGAATGATCAGGTAAAGAAGGGCGGAGTTATGGCATCCTCCTATGTCGGAGGTCTGTCCGGAGCGTTTATTCCGGTCAGTGAGGACCAGGGAATGATAGAGGCGGTCTGTGCAGGCGCCCTGACACTTGAGAAGCTCGAGGCAATGACCTGTGTGTGCTCAGTGGGTCTCGATATGATTGCAATACCGGGCGATACCTCGGCTGCGACCATATCCGGCATCATCGCCGATGAGATGGCAATCGGTATGATCAATCAGAAGACGACGGCCGTGCGCCTTATACCTGCTGTGGGCAAAGCTGTCGGTGACAGCGTCGAGTTCGGCGGACTTCTCGGATATGCGCCGATTATGCCTGTGAACAGGTTCAGCTGTGAGAGATTTATCGGAAGGGGAGGAAGAATTCCGGCTCCGGTCCACAGCTTTAAGAACTGAGGCACGGCGGATCGCAGCCGCGCAATGATGAAGGTGTTTCGCACTTTGCGCGGCGAGGCAAGAACGCCGAGGCATTCTTGATAATATAAGAAAAAGATAGGAAGCCATTCTTGAATAAGGTGTCCATAATCCAACGAAAGAAGGAGCGTGTATATGGAATTAAAAACTCCAATGGTATTTGTTAAGCACATAATTGCGGCACAGCGCGGGAATGCTCAGAGCATCCAGTATCTGTGTGAACGCACATCCGGACAGTTTGTAAAAATCTGCCGGAAATACGATCTGTCGAACAGCGAGATCGAGGCGGTGCTTGCCAAGGCCTACGGACTCATATTTGCACACATAAAGACTGTAAGAAACCCGCAGACATTCATGAGCTGGGCAGGTGATATCGTAGAAAAATGCTGCGTCGAGATTGCGGGCCCCAGGGGAAAAGCGTCGGAACCGGCAGCTGAAGCGGCTGTACCGGCTGCCCCGGAGCCGGCGGCTCATGTGGCTGCTGCGGAAGCAGCAATTGATATGACAGCTGCGGCTGCCGTAACACCTTCAATTTCAGCGCAGGTGACAG
>ODAI013978695.1_pt1 | contig 19776 bp, 13 predicted proteins | sample 1539321 | NCBI WGS metagenome assembly ODAI01 (sample SAMN02144231, study PRJEB22623) | gut metagenome | biome: sheep rumen | host: Ovis aries | place: New Zealand
CAAATGCAAATCTTTCAGATGAAAGAGCTTCTTTATTTTTCTCAAAGCACTCATCAACATATGAACTTCCTTCAGTTGCTTTGATATATACAAAATCGATATCTTCCTCTAGTACCTGCTTCCAGTTAACATCACCCTGATGATGTGAGACATCAATACCGCGTACGGAGTAGTTTTTTGATTGTATCTTAGCAAATGGTTTAAAGTTAATTATTATAAGTGCTATTATAAATAAACTACCACAAACTATAAGAGGCATCTTAGCTTTATGATAGTGTTTCTTGTTTTCTTTAATAGTTTTTCCTACATTAAGTTTAGTTGTGATTTCGTCAATGCTTTTTTTATTTGTTTTACTCATGTTTTTTCCTCGTTTATATTTATTTCAGTATGTAGTATAACTAAAAGAGCAATGTGAGTCAATAATTCTTTGCTGAGTATAATTCAATATGAATGGCGTGATAGAATGTTTGTAAGTTTTGTAGCATATAACATATAATCAGCAAATGTTTCTATATGTTTTGTTACATGTAAGCATTTAAAAAGTAAAAACTTTGTGTTATAATAGGCGCGTATGATTTTTGAAATCATATGCGCTTTTTAAAACATTACAATTTGGAGGAATAGTACATGAGTAGTGTAAAACGTATTTATGTAGAAAAAAAGAAACCATATGCTGTAAAAGCAAATGAGCTTTTTGAAGAAATTGGTAGTTACTTAGGCATTAAGGTTGAGGCAGTTAGAGTGCTTGTAAGATATGATGTTGAAGGCATATCAGAAGATACTTATAAGAAAGCACTTACTACAGTTTTCTCAGAAGCACCAGTAGATGATTATTATGAGGAAGAATTTTCTTATGATAAGAATGCTGACAGAGTATTTTCAGTTGAATACTTACCTGGACAGTTTGATCAGAGAGCTGACTCAGCAGTTCAGTGTATTGGATTTTTAAATGAAAATGAAGAAGTAGTAATTAAGAGTGCTACAACTTATGTGATTACTGGTAACATCAGCGATGATGAGTTTGAACAGATTAAGTCATTCTGTATTAATCCTGTAGACTCAAGAGAGACTGGTTTAGAAAAGCCAGAAACTTTAGTTACTAAGTTTGATGAACCAGACGATGTTATTACATTTGCTGGATTTAAGGATATGGAGGAAGGAAAACTTAAAGAGTTATATGATAGTCTTGGACTTGCAATGACATTTAAGGACTTTTTACATATTCAGAATTATTTTAAGAGTGAGGAAGATAGAGATCCTACTATGACAGAAATTCGTGTTCTTGATACATATTGGTCAGATCATTGCCGTCATACAACATTCTCTACAGAACTTACTAATGTTACTTTTGATGATGGTTTCTATAAAGCTCCAATTGAAAAAACATATAATGATTATTTAGAAGCAAGAGATGTTTTATATAAGGGTAGAGATGATAAGTTTGTCTGCCTTATGGATTTAGCTCTTCTTGCTATGAAGAAGTTAAAGGCTGAAGGAAAGCTTGCTGACCAGGAAGAATCAGATGAAATCAATGCTTGTTCAATCGTTGTTCCTGTTGAAGTTGATGGCAAGACTGAAGAATGGCTTTTTAACTTTAAGAATGAAACACATAACCATCCAACAGAAATCGAGCCATTTGGTGGTGCTGCTACTTGTCTTGGTGGTGCAATCAGAGATCCACTTTCAGGACGTACATATGTATATCAGGCTATGAGAGTTACAGGTGCAGCTGATCCAACTAAGGCTATTAAGGATACATTACCAGGTAAATTACCTCAGAAGAAGATTGTACGTGAGGCAGCTCATGGTTACAGTTCATATGGTAACCAGATCGGTCTCGCAACAGGTCTTGTTAAGGAAGTTTACCATCCAAATTATGTTGCTAAGCGTATGGAAATTGGTGCCGTTATGGGTGCTGCTCCAAGACGTGCTGTTAGAAGACTTACATCAGATCCAGGTGATAAGATTATTTTACTTGGTGGTCGTACAGGACGTGATGGTATCGGTGGAGCTACTGGTTCATCAAAAGTACATACAGAAAGTTCAATAGAAACATGTGGTGCAGAAGTTCAGAAGGGTAATGCACCTACAGAAAGAAAGATTCAGAGACTCTTTAGAAGAGAAGAAGTAAGTTACCTTATTAAGAAGTGTAACGACTTTGGTGCAGGTGGTGTTTCAGTTGCAATCGGTGAACTTGCAGATGGTTTAGTAGTAGATCTTGATAAAGTTCCTAAGAAGTATGCTGGTCTTGATGGTACAGAAATTTCAATTTCTGAATCACAGGAAAGAATGGCAGTTGTTGTTGCACCTGAAGATGTAGAACAGTTCTTAAAATATGCTAATGAAGAAAACCTTGAAGCTATTTTAGTTGCTGAAGTTACAGAGGAACCTAGACTTGTTCTTAACTGGAGAGGTAAGGATATTGTTAATTTATCAAGAGCATTTCTTGATACAAATGGTGCTCATCAGGAAACAGAAGCAGAAGTAGAAATGCCTGTTAAGGAAGATAACTACTTCGACGTTAAGGAAGTTTCAGATGTTAAGAGCGCTTGGATAGATACACTTTCAGACCTTAATGTATGTTCACAAAAAGGTCTTGTAGAAATGTTTGATGGTTCTATTGGTGCAGGTTCAGTATTCATGCCATTCGGTGGTAAGTATCAGCTTACAGAAACACAGAGTATGGTTGCAAAACTCCCTGTACTTAATGGTAAATGTGATACAGTTACAATGATGTCTTATGGTTTTGATCCATATCTTTCAACATGGAGCCCATACCATGGTGCAATTTATGCAGTTGTTGAATCAGTTGCTAAGATTGTTGCATCAGGTGGTGACTATAAGAAGATTCGTTTCACATTCCAGGAATATTTCAGACGTATGTCAGCAGATAAGAAGCGTTGGAGCCAGCCAGTTGCAGCACTTCTTGGTGGATACGATGCACAGATTGGATTTGGTCTTCCATCAATTGGTGGTAAGGACAGTATGTCAGGTACATTCAATGAAATCGATGTTCCTCCAACACTCGTATCATTTGCTGTAGACGTTGCAGATGAAAATGAAATTATTACTCCTGAATTTAAGAAAGCTGGAAGCAAGATTGTTAAATTTAGTATTGATAAAGATGAATTCGATAAGCCAGTTTATGAAAAGGTAATGGCTCTTTACGATGCTATCCATACAGCAATTGGCAAGGGTGCTATTATTTCAGCTTATGCTCTTGATTCAAAGGGTATTGCAGCAGCTGTAAGTAAGATGGCATTTGGTAATAAGATTGGTGTTAAGATTGATGATTCAGTAGAAGCTAAGAACTTATTTGCTGTAGGATTTGGTGATATTATCGCTGAAGTTCCTGCTGATAAGTTAAGCGATATAACTTGTGATTATGTGGTTATCGGTGAAACAACTGATGATTCTAAGATCACTTATAAGGATATGGTTATTGCTCTTGATGATGCAATTGCTACATGGACAAAGCCACTTGAAAAGGTATTCCCAACAAGAAGTCATAAGGATACATCAAAGGTTGATACTCCAATTTATGACAAGGGTAATGTTTATGTTTGCAAGAATAAGATTGCTAAGCCTACAGTATTTATTCCAGTATTCCCTGGAACAAACTGTGAATATGATTCAGGCAAGGCGTTTGAACGCGCTGGAGCAAATGTTATCACTAAGGTATTTAAAAATATTACACCTGATGACATCAGAGATTCAGTAGAAATCTTTGAAAAGGCTATTAATGAAGCACAGATTATCATGTTCCCAGGTGGTTTCTCAGCTGGTGATGAACCTGATGGCTCTGCTAAATTCTTCGCTACAGCATTCCAGAATGCTAAGATTAAGGAAGCAGTTACAAAGCTTCTTAATGAAAGAGATGGTTTAGCACTTGGTATCTGTAATGGTTTCCAGGCTCTTATTAAGCTTGGTTTAGTACCTAATGGTCAGATTGTAGGTCAGGATGCAAATGCACCAACACTTACATTTAATACAATTAACCGTCATATCTCAAAGATGGTTTATACAAAGGTTGTTACAAATAAGTCTCCATGGCTTATGGGGGCAGAACTTGGCAAAACTTATGTAAACCCAGCTTCACATGGTGAAGGTCGTTTCGTAGCAAATGAAGAGTGGATTAAGAAGCTCTTTGAAAATGGCCAGGTTGCTACTCAGTACGTTGACGAAAATGGTAATCCAACTATGGATGAAGAATGGAACATCAATGGTTCTTATGCAGCAATCGAAGGTATCACATCTCCAGATGGTAGATGTCTTGGTAAGATGGCTCATTCAGAAAGAAGAGGCGATCATGTTGCAATCAACATCTATGGCGAGCAGGATATGAAGATATTTGAAAGCGGCGTTAAGTATTTTCAGTAGTTAATACAATACGGGCTGCGCAAATGATATATTTTCTATGCGGGACCGTTGCGGGTCTCGGCACTTAGCAAGTAAGTAGTGATTAGTTATAAAGATTGTTAATTTGCATAACGCGAAGCGTTATGTCATAAAAGTAAAAGAAGTTATACTTGAGTGTTTGCACTCAAATGTATAGCTTCTTTTATTTTTATCATATAATACTTGTATTATACAAATTAATAATCTTTATAACATCATAATCACTACTTACGCGCTTAGTACCGCTAGGGGCAGCCCGCACCGTGCGAGAGCTGAGTCCCGAATAGACAATATACATTTGCGCAGCCCTTACGTATTGTATTAACTATTTTTTTTTAGAGGCGCGTGATATAATACGTTTATAGGAGGGGGCGAAAATGGCTTATTTTAAGGGATGCCACGCTTCGTAGCATGCTTGCTACACTACATTTCTTGTGGATTTAACTTGCTTGGTATATGTTTGAGTCACAGGCAAGAAGCCGAGTAAAAAATATGTCCATATAGAAATGGAAAGATGGAGGTTATTATGACATTAGCAGACAAATTAAAAGAAGCAAGGAAAAACGCAGGACTCACACAAGTTGAATTAGCAGAGAAGTTGTGTGTATCAAGACAGGCAATCACAAAATGGGAAAGCGGAAATGGAATTCCAGATGTAGAGAATTTGAAAAACATAGCTAAGGTATTAGATATTAGCATTGATTTCCTATTAGATGATGAAGGTACACTTGATAAAACGATTATTAAAGAGCAAATTAATTTGAATGATTATGTAAAAAAGGGTAAATTACGAAGTAAAAAAGATGCAGTAGTGTATGCAAAATATCCTGATGCAGATATTACACCACTTTTGGCTAAGAAAAAAAGCTCAAAAGGACAGAAGGTATTTGCTGAACTTCTAGGTATTTTAACAGATGCTCCTTTTGGAACGGATGAAGTATTTAACCAGATTTCGGATGCTCGCAATGCATATTACTTAGTGCAAGAAGAAGGTAAGCAAATATTTGTTACTGTTACAGAAGATTTTATAGAATCAAAAGTAATGGCAAAAGAAATTGTTGGAAATAAGTTTGAAATTGGAGATTATAAATTTCAAAAAGCAAATTATAAGGTGAAAAAATAATAAGTCACAAAAATGTTGACAAGCGCAATGCGTGGTGATATATTAATTACATAAGCGACATATTTAATTATGGCATTTTTGTATTTTGGGATGCATAATCACTGGGCGTATATGATTAACTTAGTTAGATATGTAGTTTATTATGTATGATTCACAATTAGTAAGCTTTGCCGGTTAGGTAGTATATGTGTGGACCTTAAGTGTTTATATGGATAATAAAAATCCATGTGGGCGTGGTTTTAGACTTAAATATTTATGATGGCAACGGGGTTCTGTATATGTTTGCGAGATGTTAATATATTTTTTTAGAACCATTAGGAAAGCATGAATTTTAGACTTGTTGTGAATTACGATCTCCACAGCGGGGGAGCCCACTGTGGAGGGGACTTAAGTAAAGTTAATAATGTGAATTTTAAAATATACAACATATTTATTTAAATATGTTGTATAATATTTTGTAAAGAAATTTTTTAAGGACGGTGTATATGAATAAAGATAAACTACATGCTTATGATATTGTTGAAGAAAGAGTACTTGATGAGATTAAGGCAAAGGGATATATCCTTTCTCATAAGAAAACAAAAGCTAAAGTTATATGTATAGAATGTGATGATAATAATAAGGTTTTCACAATAGGTTTTAAAACACCTCCTACAGATGATACAGGTGTTGCTCATATTATAGAGCATACAGTTTTATGTGGTTCTAAAAAGTACCCAGTAAAGGACCCTTTTATCGAACTTGTTAAGGGGTCTCTTAATACATTTCTTAATGCTATGACTTATCCGGATAAGACATTATATCCAATCGCAAGTCTTAATGATGCAGATTTCCAAAACCTTTTAGATGTATATATGGATGCAGTTTTCCATCCAAACATTTATAACACTGACATGATTTTTAAACAGGAAGGATGGCATTATGAATTAGATAATCCATCAGATGATTTAAAGATTAATGGCGTTGTTTATAATGAAATGAAAGGAGCGTTCTCTTCAGAAGAGGGCGTACTTGAGCGCGCAATCATGCATTCATTATATCCGGACACATCATACGGAAATGAGTCAGGTGGCGATCCTGATTTCATTCCTGATTTAACATATGAGGATTATTTAAATTTCCATAGAAAGTTTTATCATCCAGCAAATAGTTTCATCTACTTATACGGTGATATGGATATGGCAGAGAAACTAGATTACATTGATAAAGAGTATTTAAGTGATTATGACTATCTTGAAGTTGATTCTGAAATTAAAAAGCAGAAGGCATTTGCCCAGATGGCATATGAGAGAAGAACTTATCCAATTACTGAAAGTCAGTCAGAAGTTGATAATACAACACTTAGTTACAATGTTGTTGTTGGAGATGTGTTTGATGAAAAACTTAGCATAGCCATGCAGATGATTGATTATGCGCTTATGGGCATGGCTGGTGCACCGCTTAAGCAGGCACTTCTTGATAAGGGAATTGGTAAGGATGTAAGTGGAACTTATGAAGGTGGAATTCTTCAGCCATATTATAGTATTACAGCTGAGATGGCTAATGAATCAGATAAGGATGAGTTTGTTAAGACTATTAGAGAAACTCTTGAAAAGATAGTAGCTGATGGTATTGATAAAAAGAGTCTTGCAGCAGCAATTAATAATCTTGAGTTTAATTATAGAGAGATGGATTTTGGTCGTTATCCAAAGGGGCTAATGCTTGGACTTCGTATTTATGATAGTTGGATATTTGGTGCTAATGATCCATTATATTCAATTAATTGTGGTAAGCTTTTTGCTGAGATGAGAAGTTTGATTGATACTGATTATTATGAAAAGATTGTAAAAGAGTATTTACTTACAAATACACATGGCTCAGTTATTGTTAATGTTCCAGTTAAAGGACTTACTCTTGAAAATGATAACAAGTTAAAGGAAAAACTTAAGGCTTATAAGGATACATTAAGTGAAGAACAGATTGAGAATATAGTAAGTGAGACAAAGGCTCTTGATATTTATCAGAGCGAGCCTTCGCCTAAGGAAGACCTTGAAAAGATTCCGATGCTTACTAGGTCTGATATTAATGAAAATCCAGAGAAGTATGATGTTAAGATTGAGGATGTTAATGGCGTAAAGGTTTATAATGTAAACTTATTTACTAATAAGATTAGTTACATTACATTAGGTTTTGATATAACAGGTCTTGATGCCGAGATGCTTCCATATTTGACAATTCTTAAAAATGTTTTATCGAATGTTAGTACAAAGAATTTCTCATATGATGATTTATGTAATGAAATCATGTTAGAAGTCGGTGAGTTATCTTATACCGTATCTAATATGTATGTTAAACCAGATTGCTCTGAGTATAAGGAGTTTTTCGAAGTTTACATAAAGTGCTTTGATGAAAAGATAAATAAGGGCTTTTTCTTAGCAAATGAAGTGATAGAGAATACTTTGTTTGATGACTATAATAGGATATATGAAATTCTTGGTGAACTTATGTCAAAGGCAAAGAATAGAATTCTAAATTCTGGTAATGCTGTTGCCATTAAGAGAGCTCAATCATATTATAGTGAGAAAGAAAGAAGATTCGATCTTAGAAATGGCATAGGTTATTATAAGGTTCTAGAATATATATTTAAGAATTATGATAAATGCAAGGTGGATTTAGTTGATAAGTTAAAGAATCTTATGAAGGTTATCTTTAGACAGGATAATATAACAGTTTGCTTTACTCATGATTATGAACCAGAATTAATTAAGAATGAATTAGTTAGTTTACATAAAAGATTAAATGCTGCAGATGATAGTAGCAGTTTAATACTAAGTGATAAAGATAGTAGCAATAACGGATTAAATAGTTATAAGTTAAGCGCAGCAGGTAAGATTAACAGTATTGAAAATGCTGATTCAAATAGTAGTGATAATTCTCGTACGGATTTGAGTGAAGGATTTATTACACCATCACAGATACAGTTTGTATGTAGAGCTGGTAGATATGATAGTGAGTATGATCCAAGATTTGCTGTTTTATCAACGATTTTAAGTTATGATTATCTTTGGAATAATGTTAGAGTTAAGGGTGGAGCTTATGGATGTGGAGCTAACTTTTTAGGTACTAAGGAAGTTTTACTAACATCTTATAGAGATCCAAACCTTAAGGAGACTAATGATATATATGAAAAGTTAGTTGATTATGTTGAAAACTTTGACTGCGATGATAGGGACATGACTAAGTATATTATTGGTACATTTAGTTCAATTGATACACCTTATTCAACAGCTAGTAAGGGTGCTATCGCATATGCCCAGACCGTTAGAGGCAGGTCTTACGAAGAAAGAAAAGCAGATAGAATTAAGATATTAAATGCTAATCAGGAAGATATTAGAAATCTTGCTATTAAGATTAAGGAAGCTTTAGCTAGTAAGAACTTATGTTGTATTGGATCTGAAGGAAAGATTAATGAGGATAAAGAGTTATTTTCTAAGGTGGTTAATTTGTTTGAATAAATGTTATATTTTTAAAAACTTTAGTATTAATATAGTATTTAAGTAATATATTGAGAATTTGATGGTTTACATAAAAGGAGAGATTTATGGATAACTTTAAGTCAGGATATGTGACACTTATTGGAAGACCTAATGTTGGTAAGTCGACATTAATGAATCAGATAATTGGGCAGAAGATTGCAATCACATCTAATAAGCCACAGACTACAAGAAATAAAATACAGACTATTTATACATGTGATGAGGGACAGATTATTTTCTTAGACACACCTGGTATTCATAAGGCTAAGAATAAGCTTGGTGAATATATGGTAGATGTTGCAGTTAAAAATTTAAGGGATTGCGATGTTGTTGTATGGCTTGTTGAACCCACAACTTATATTGGTGCAGGTGAACAGGAGATTGTTCGTCTTTTAAAAGAAGTTAAGATGCCTGTAATCCTTGTAATTAATAAGGTTGATACAGTTAAGAAGGAAGAAGTTTTAACTTTTATTGATGCATATAGAAAGGTTTTTGATTTTGATGAAATTGTTCCTTTATCAGCCTTAAAAGGAGAAAATACTGATACTTTGGTTGAGCTTATCTTTAAATATCTTCCATATGGACCAAAGTATTTTGATGATGACGAAGTTACAGATCAGCCTATGAGACAGATTGTTGCTGAAGTTATTAGAGAAAAGTCTCTTCATGCATTAAGTGATGAGATTCCACATGGAATTGCAGTTACGATTGAAAAGATGAAGGAAAGACCTAATGGTAAGATGGTTGACATTGAGGCAACTATTGTATGTGAAAGGGATTCACATAAGGGAATTATAATTGGTAAAGGTGGAGCTATGCTTAAGAAGATTGGTAGTAACGCCAGATATGAGATTGAGCATATGCTTGAGCAGAAAGTTAATTTAAAACTTTGGGTTAAGGTTCGTAAAGAGTGGAGAGACAGTGACCTTTATCTAAAGAATTATGGTTATGTGGATGAAAAGAAGTAGATTGACATAAAAAAATATTATGTAAAGTATATATTTGTATAAGAAATACTAATATTGATGGAATTGGTGATTTGATTGAAACAATTAACAGTTAATGGTATGGTAATATCTACCATGCCAATTGGAGAATATGATGTAAGATTAGTTTTGCTTACAAAGGAAAAAGGAAAAATTACGGCATTTGCTAGGGGAGCAAGACGTATGAATAGTTCGTTTCTTGGTGCTAATCGAGCATTTGCTATGGGAGAGTTTTCGCTTTATCCAGGTAGGGATTCGTATACGCTTACGGGTGTTAAAATTAGTGAGCACTTTGAAAATGTGATTATGGATCTTGATAAGGTTTCATATGGGTCTTACCTTTTAGAAATTGCAAATTATTATGGCATGGAAGGAATTAATGCGAGAGATACACTTAATCTTTTGTATTTTGCACTAAAAGCAATAGAGAGTGGAAATATTCCATACCGTTTAATTCGAGCAATTTATGAATTAAGAACTTTAGTGATTAATGGAGAATATCCAGATGTTTTTCATTGCGCATCCTGTGGTAAAAATAGTGATTTGACTGGGTTTTCATTCAGGTATGATGGATGCCTTTGCAATGAGCATATAGGTGATAATCTTAAACTTAGTAATACAGCACTTTGTGCATTGCAGTTTATTATTTCGGGTAAGATTAGTAAGTTGTTTTCTTTTAGTTTAAAAGACGAATATATGGATGAAGTGTGTAACCTTATTAGTAAGTATTTTAAGGGAAAGGCTAAAAAGGATTTTAGAAGTTTATCGATGTTGTAAATATATGGGTTTGTCCTGTTGGACAGGCCCGTTTTGTTTTTGTGGAGATTGACACTTGTGGGATTATATTTTTTTGTATTATTTGAATAAACAAATTTAATTGATTGGTTAGTTTTTGTTATATTTTGTGCCAAAAAAATATTTTAATTTATATTGTTTTATGTTATAATTGTTAGTTGAAGTATGGGAGTTAGTGGGCTTATTTATAGAATAATGGAAAAGAGAAATATTATGAAACTAATAAAAAGATGTTTGGTCTTTATGGCGATTTGTGTATGCACAGTGTTAGCTTGCTCATGTAACAAGTCAAAAGATAAGGACTATATTGATCTTAATAATGGTGAAAGTGGAATAACCATTAAGGGTAAGAAAGTAATTTATCAGATTAAGGAAGAATTTAATAAGGATTATTACGATAAGGATGATATCGAAAAACAAGTTGAAGATGAAGTAGATGAGTTTGTAAAAGCAAAAGGCAAGGATAGCGCCGAGTTAGAAGAATTTGAAGTTGAAGATAACAGTTGCCATGTTGTGATTGAATTTGCTGGAATGGATAAGTTCTGTGAATACGTTAATGAGTGTGAAAAACCAATTGAGGATTTTCATATTTTTAAAGGGAAATATGGCGACATAGATAGAGAGATTTTTGGTGAAGGCGAAAATTTGATTGATGCTAAGATTGCTACTAAGACAGAGTTTGAGGACGACGTTCCAGTTAATAGCAAGATTACAGCAGTTGATTCAGACACTAAGGTGCTTGTTTTAAATAAGCCACTTAAGGTGAAAACAGAAGATGACATCAAGGCAGTTTCAATGGGTGTTGTTGTGAAGGATAACATCGCTGCTACAAATGGTGACATGTGTTACATAGTGTATAAATAATTGAAAAATATAAAATAAGTATAAGATTAAAGGAGTCAGATTATGGAAAAAACTATGGAAAAGATTGTTGCATTAGCGAAAAACAGAGGATTTGTATATGCTGGTTCAGAGATATATGGTGGCCTCTCAAATACTTGGGATTACGGCAATCTTGGAGTAGAACTTAAGAATAATGTAAAGAAAGCTTGGTGGAAGAAATTTATTCAGGAAAATCCATATAATGTTGGTGTTGATTGTGCCATCCTTATGAATCCACAGACATGGGTTGCATCAGGACATTTGGGCGGATTCTCAGATCCACTTATGGATTGTAAAGAATGTCATGAAAGATTTAGAGCAGATAAGGTTATTGAAGATTATGCTCTTGAAAATGGTATTACATTAGAAAGTTCTGTTGATGGTTGGTCAAATGAAGAAATGGAGAAATTCATTGAAGATAATAATATTACTTGTCCAACATGTGGTAAGCATAGTTTTACATCAATTAGACAGTTTAATCTTATGTTTAAGACATTCCAGGGTGTAACTGAAGATGCAAAGAATACAGTATATTTAAGACCTGAAACAGCTCAGGGGATATTTGTTAACTTTAAGAATGTTCAGAGAACATCACGTAAAAAGGTTCCTTTCGGAATTGGACAGATTGGTAAATCATTTAGAAATGAAATTACACCTGGAAATTTTATTTTTAGAACTAGAGAATTTGAACAGATGGAACTTGAATTCTTCTGTAAGCCAGGTACACAGACAGAGTGGTTTAATTATTGGAGAAGCTTCTGTTATGAATGGCTTAAAGGTCTTGGTATTAAGGAAGAAAACTTACGTTTAAGAGACCATGATCCAGAAGAACTTTCATTCTATTCAGATCACACAACAGATATTGAATATGCGTTCCCATTCACAGACTGGGGTGAACTTTGGGGGATTGCTTCAAGAACAGATTATGATCTTACACAGCATCAGAATACATCTGGTGAACCTATGGATTACTTTGATGATGAAACAAATGAAAAGTATATTCCATACGTTGTTGAACCATCACTAGGTGCTGACAGAGTTACACTTGCATTCCTTTGTGAGGCATATGATGAAGAAAACATTGGAACAGAAGAAAAGCCGGATATGAGAACAGTTCTTCATTTCCATCCTGCAATTGCACCTGTTAAAGTTGGTGTGTTACCACTTTCAAAGAAACTTAATGAAGGTGCTGAGAAAGTATTTGCTGAACTTAGTAAGTATTATAATTGTGAGTTCGATGATAGAGGAAACATTGGTAAGCGTTATCGTCGTCAGGATGAAATTGGAACTCCATTCTGCGTAACATATGACTTTGATTCTGAAGAAGATGGTGCAGTTACTGTTCGTGATAGAGATACTATGGAACAGGAAAGAGTAAAAATTGATGATTTAAAGGCTTACTTTGAAAAGAAGTTTGAGTTTTAGATTTGATGAATTGGTTTGTGGGTGAGAGAGGTTAAAATGAATAAAGAATCTTTTAGAATGAGACTGTGGCTAGCTATTACGTGTATTTTTAGTTCATTTGGACTATTGCTGGTATGTTCTAGAAATTCATTTTTGTATTTGATGAATGATTGGGGTGATCCTGCTACACTTTTTACCGTTGGAAGAAGTATGATTCACGGTAAAGTGTTGTATAGGGACATTTATGAACATAAAGGGTTTTACTATTGTGCAATGCATGCACTAGCTGCGGCTATAAATGAAAAATCATATATTGCAATCTTTGTTATGGAAGTAATTGCATTTGCTGTGTTCTTGTATTTTGTATATAAAACATGGAGATTATTCTTAGATGAGAAGTGCATTATGGCATTACCAATATTTGGAGCGCTTGTTATAAGTTCGCTTTCATTTTGTCAGGGTGATTCTGTTGAAGAGTTTTGTATGCCAATATTGATGTATTCAATCTATGAATTATTTAAATTTCTAAGAGTTAAGGAAGATAAATCTGTTAAGGGCAATATTGGGTTATGGATTATACAGGGTGTGCTTACGGGGATTATCTTTTGGATGAAGTATGCATTATGTGCTTTTTATATTGGATGGTGTATCTTTATAGCAATTTATTTCTTTAAGAAGAAAGATATTAAGAGTATTATTGAAATTGCTTTATTATGGTTAGTTGGAATGATTGTTGCATCTGTTCCTGCAATTATTTATTTTGCAAGTAATAATGCTTTATCAGATTTGTGGCATGTGTATGGATATAATTTAATATTTGCATATAAACCTAATGCCAAGGGGAATATGAATTTATTATTGTTTGTATTCTTATCACTGTTCATAAATATTTTATTTATAATAGCAGGTGTAATAACAGCTATGACAGATAAGCTGGATGCAAATGAAAAACTTGCTATAAGGTTAATGTTTTTAGGCAATGTTATTTATACATTGTTCTTTGCATGGAAGGAAAAATATGTACTATTATGTTTCATGCCTATATTTGCGGTTTGGTTCATAGGATTGATGTATTTAATAATTAATATTTTTCCAGAGGATTTTAAGTTTGAAAAATTACTAATCCCAATTATGCTTGTATCCGTTGTGGTTTCGAGTATTGTATGCATTAATACAAATAAGATTGGTGATAAAAAAGAAGATTATGTTCAGTATGAATTTGCTGAAATAATTAATAAAGAAAAAAATCCTTCATTGTTGGTTTATCGTGGACAGGAGTGTGGTTTTTATTTTGCAACAGGTTTGTTACCTACCACGAAATATATTACTTTTTATAATATTCATTTACCTGAAATTGATGATGAAATGGATAGATATATTAAGGATAAGGAAGTTGAGTTTGTAATTACAATAGAAAAAGAACCTGAAAATGTTAAAAGAAATTATGAACTCGTAGCAACTAAAGACTATAAGTTTTTATCTGAAACTCAGAAATATTATTTATGGAAAGCAAAATAAAGGAGGGAGAATATGGCAATAACAGTCGCGTTATTAGCATATAAAGAGGCTGATAATTTAAGGTGGTTAATACCAAAGATTAAAGAGCAAGTGGAAACTCTTGGTGAAGAATATAACTTTATGGTTATTGATTCAATGGAGCCACTTGATGATACTGAAGAAGTATGCGATAAATATGGAGTGGTTTATATAAATCAAGAAGAGCCATATTTTGGTGGAGCAATGAGAACTGCATTTAAGTATGTTAATAATGATAAATTATTAATGCTTGATGCTGATGGTTCACATGATCCAAAATATATTCCGCAGATGTATGAAGCGTTAATGTCGGGTGCTGATCTTGTAATTGGCTCAAGATATGTTCCGGGTGGTTCTACAGTGGATTCAAAATCATCGCAGGTTATGTCAAAGATTTTAAATACTACATTTAGAATGTTTTTAGGAATAGATGCGCATGATTTTTCTGCTGGATATAGAATGTATCATACTGAGGATGTTAAAAAGTTAAAATTACATTGCAATAATTTTGATACAATGGAAGAAATTGCAATGAAAATGAAACTTAATAAACCAGATCGAAAACTTGTTGTTAAAGAAGTTCCAATTCATTTCGTAAAAAGAGAATATGGGCAGTCTAAGAGATCTTTAATTAAGTTTATTTTAAGTTTCATTGATACATTATATAAATTGGTTGCATTAAGATTCGTTGCTGGAAAGAAATATGATCCTGATAAGGATGATGAAAAAGCGGATAATGTTGCTTTTGGAATGAAAATTTTTACCGCAATAGTAGCTGCTTCAATTTTCCTTAAGGTGGTTAAAAAGATATTGAAATAATATGAAAATTGATGACAGATTAAGGTTATTTTTGTATTAATTGTGTTTGGATACAATATTTGTTAGATGATAAATAGGAAAGAGGATGATGTATGAGCGAATTTAATGAAATTATGAGAAATGCTAAAGGTAGAGAAAAAAAGTATGCTGCATTTGACCCAAATAAGAATAAGAAGACTATTATAAAATTAGCAGTTGCAGTTGCTATAGCAGGTATATGTTTGTATTTGATAATTAATTGGAATAATTTGATGAATGATTATAAATTTAATGCTATGTCTGCTACAAATCACTATTTGAAGGTTGAAAAAGCATATGTTGAAGAGTTAGATAAAAAATCTAAAGGATTCTTGGATGCATTTGATAATAAAAAGAAAAACGATGCTTTAGATAGAATTTTAACTGCTCGTTTTGATGCTACTCCAAAGCTGGTTGATATTTTATTGGAAAAAGGCATTAAGACATATGGTGCAAAAAATGCAGAATTAACAGTTGAATATTCATCAACAGATACTGAATATTCATCTTTTGTATCAACAAAAATTAATGATTCTAGCTTGATTGATTTTATTACTTATAATGATAAGTCTTCTGGAACAAGTTATATGCGTATTCCACAGGTGAATGAAGCTTATGTTCAACTTGATGATAATGGTGATTCACAAGGAACTGGAGTACCTGGAGTTGGATCTATTGATAAAGCAACTCCTTTGATTGAGGGTTCTTTCTTTGAAAAGAAAATTGCTTCTTCAAGAGAAAAAATTGAAAAAATTGAAAAATTAAAAGACGTATATTTTGATTTCGTTAAAGAAAAAAAGTTGGTTAGTAAAGCGAGAGTTACAGAAGATGTAAATGGAACTACTAATAAGTTTAATTTATATACTATAGAACTTAATGGTGATATAGCTAGTGATTTAGTATTAGAGTTTCTTGAGACTGCTAAAAAAGATGATAAGATAAAGGCTGATGTTGTTGAGATAGCAACTAAGTTTGAAAACTTGGTTGGAAAGCCTATGGGGGCACCAACAGAAACCAATACTTTTGAAACTGAAGAGCCAAAAGAGGAAGATGAACAAAAGGACGATATTACTAAGCATATTGATTATATTAAAGAGATAAAGGATAGCATTAAAGAATATCCTAGAGTTGTTAGCGTAAAGTTATATACTGATAGTGATGATAACGTTATGGGACATAAAATTGAGTTAAATGCTGAAACAAAAACATCATTCTATTTTGAATCAATGAAAGCAGAACGTAATGGTAGAATAGGATTTACTCTGGTTCTAAAAAGTAAGGGTGTCGAACAGTTTAATATTAAAGGACACGGTTTATCAGATCTTACAAGTGTAAGTGCATCATCTACATTTACCGTTAATGATCAAAATAAAGCAAAGAAAATGGTAAAGGCTAGTATAGAAGGATGTGATTTATCACATATTTGGAATGGTCAATTTGATGGCAAAGTTACGATATCTGCTGATGATATATATAGTGGAGCTAGATTAGTTTCAGAAATAAAGACTAATTTTGATGATATACATATTAGTTCATCAGTATATATTGGAAGTGATAATGTTGGAGCTTTAACATTTGATAATAAGAATAATGAATCACCTATTAATAATAAGCCAGACGGCAATAGTAAAGTTATAAAGTCAAGTGATAGTAAGGCTATGACTAAATATATTCAGGATTTTGATGTTAAGAGATTCATAAAGAAATTTAGTAAAGAGGCTGGTCTTACATTTACATATGAAGATTTAGAAGATTTCTTAAGAAAGAAAATGATGGGATTTTAAAGGAATAGCGTAAATATATCGCTCAAATTAAATATTTTAGTTAATGGAATCAAAACTATTGAGAATTTGAGGTTCGATTAAGGGGCTTGTTAATACCGACAAGCCCCTTATTTATGGGATAAGGGTATTCTGTGACGTGAATTTTATTGATGAAAGATTTATAATATATTATAATATAGTGGTAGTGTGGAAACTAGAATAATTATGAAAGGGGTAACTTTCACAACGAAAGGGTATTAAGATTTGAAAGGTATTATTTTAGCTGGTGGTAAAGGAAGCCGCCTTTATCCAAATACAATAGCAACGTCGAAGCAATTGCTACCAATTTATGATAAACCATTAATTTATTATCCGCTTTCCGTATTGCTTTTAGCTGGAATTAGAGATGTTTTAATTATTACAACACGTGAAGATAATGATAGTTATAAAAAACTATTGGGTGACGGATCACAAATAGGTATTAGTATTTGTTATTGTATACAAAATGAACCAAGGGGATTGGCAGATGCGTTTTTGTTAGGTGAAGAATTTATTGGTGATGATAGTGTATGCTTAGTACTTGGGGATAATGTTTTTTATGGACAATTCTTTTCGGATATTTTAAAGAGCGCAAAAGAAAATGTTGAGAAATACGGAGCGGTTATATTTGGTTGTGCGGTGAAGAATCCTAAAGAGTTTGGCGTGGTAGAATTTGATAGTAATAAAAAAGTTATATCAATAGAAGAAAAACCTTTGAAACCTAAATCTGGCTATGCGGTTCCAGGTTTATATTTTTATAATAATGATGTTGTTGATATTGCTAAAAGTGTTAAACCTTCAGAAAGAGGTGAAATCGAAATTACTTCTATCAATAATGAATATTTAAAGAGAGGTAAACTTCGTGTTGAACTAATGGGAAGAGGAATGGCTTGGCTTGATACAGGTACACCAAGAGGTATGTATAAAGCAAGTGGATTTGTAAAAACCATTCAAGATATGCAAGGATTTTATGTATCGTGTATCGAAGAGGTTGCATGGCGAATGGGCTTTATTGATGATAAACAATTAAGAAAATTAGGCGAGAAACTAGATAAAACTGAGTATGGTCAGTATATTTTATCTTTATTGGAATAATCTTAGGAGACGAATAGATAATGAATATTATAGTTACAGGGGGAGCCGGTTTTATAGGTAGTAATTTTATTTATTATGAATTATTAAACCATCCTGAAAATAGAATTATATGCATCGATAAGCTTACATATGCTGGAAATATGGACAATTTAAAGGATGCAATGAATAATGCAAAATTCAAGTTTTATAGAACAGATATCACTGATAAGGAGGCTATTGAAAAAATATTTGAAACAGAGAAACCAGAGGTGATTGTAAATTTTGCTGCAGAATCGCATGTAGATAGAAGTATTGAAAATCCAGGTGTTTTTCTAAAAACAAATATTATTGGAACGCAAGTGTTAATGGATGCTTGTAGAAAGTACGGAATAAAAAGATATCATCAGATATCTACAGATGAAGTGTATGGAGATTTGCCACTAGATAGATCGGATTTGTTTTTTACGGAAGAGACTCCGATACATACATCAAGTCCATATTCGGCTAGTAAAGCAAGTGCAGATTTATTAGTGTTATCGTATTATAGGACTTATGGTTTACCGGTCACAATAACAAGATGTAGTAATAATTATGGTCCATATCATTTCCTGGAAAAATTGATTCCTTTAATGATAACAAGGGCATTAGCTGATGAATCACTTCCAGTTTATGGTAATGGTGCAAATATTAGAGATTGGCTTTATGTTGAGGATCATTGTTCAGCCATTGATCTTGTAATTAGGAATGGTAGAGAAGGCGAAATCTATAATGTTGGTGGACATAACGAAAAGAGTAATATAGACGTTGTCAAAATAATATTATCTGCCCTAGGCAAACCTGAAAGTTTGATAGAGTTTGTAAAGGATAGACCAGGACATGATATGAGATATGCAATTGACCCTGCTAAAATACAAAAGGAATTAGGTTGGAGTCCTAGAACAAAATTTGAGGATGGAATAAAAAAAACAATAGATTGGTATTTGGATAATAAAGAGTGGTGGAATGCTATTATTAGTGGAGAATATAGAAAATAATGGAGGCAAAATGATACCTTTTAATATACCGCCTTATGTTGGAAAAGAGCTAGACTATGTAAAAGAAGCGATAGATAATCGCAAAATATGTGGTGATGGACAATTTACAAAAAAATGTAATAAATGGATAGAGGATAGATTTAATGCACAAAAAGTTTTATTGACAACAAGTGGGACTACTGCATTGGAAATGGCAATGATTCTATGTGATTTAAAAGAAGGAGATGAGGTGATTTTACCTAGTTTTACATTTTCTAGTACAGCTACTTCTGTTGTTCTTACTAAAGCAAAGTTAGTATTTGTAGATATTCGTCCTGATACTATGAATATTGACGAAAATAAAATAGAAGATGCTATTACAGATAAAACTAAAGCAATTGTAGTTGTCCA
>ODAI014508975.1_pt1 | contig 19775 bp, 23 predicted proteins | sample 1539321 | NCBI WGS metagenome assembly ODAI01 (sample SAMN02144231, study PRJEB22623) | gut metagenome | biome: sheep rumen | host: Ovis aries | place: New Zealand
AGTATGTTATTGTTAAATCACTGTTAGGCATTGTTCCTGTTCTACTTGAAGTACCTATTAGTTCATAGCCTTCTGGTATAGGAGAAAGTGCACTAGTTGTATAACTATCACCATAATATTTAACCGTGCTTACATCGTTACCGAGTTTAGTAGTAGTACCTTCTTTATAATGATGAACAAGTAATGTGTGCGGCACTTTTGTTACTTGTACATCGATTGTATGATTTTCTATAACATCATTAAAGGTATATGTGTATGTACCATTGTTGTTTGTTAAAGAACTAATACTTACTGAACTTCCATCAACAGTAACTTTACTTAATTGATATCCTGTATCTGGTTTTATTTCTATTTTCTTATCTTCTTTCCATAGAACTTCTTTATCTGTTGGTGTGATTGTTACATTATTCTTATAGGTACCAGAAGTTGAAGTTGTAACTGTTTTTGTTCCCATAAATCCCATCATAGTTCCGCAGCCTGATCCAGTCCATGTTAGTTCAAATTTATTTGAATTAACTCTTACTGAAAAGCCTGCTTTTAAAGATTCATCACCAGAAGTACTTTGTTTTCCAGTAAATCTAGTATTGTTTCCAGCTGAAGTATTAGATACTGCTAAATAATTAGGTTTACTATCACTATCGATATATACAGAACCACTAACACCACTTAATAAAGTAATACCTTCTGTATATTCCCCAGAAAAGTCTCCTGAAATATTGTCAGGTTGATCTAAATCACTGAAATTAAGAACTATATATTTATTTACTACTGTACTTGTGCCTGTTTTAGTAAATTCAAATGAAATATCATATTTGACGCCTAAATCATTATAAGTGATTTTATGATTTTCACTAAGGCTAGATGCGGCAACTTCTTCTTTTGCATATCTAGCTGCCATCCATAGATGATTGCTTGAATCATTAGCAAACAACTCAATTGGTTTAGTAGAATCTCTATTGTTTTTTATCGTAATATTACTAACATTCATGATAACGTCTAATACATTTCCATCTGCATCTTTAGCAGCTCCAGTCCATTTTAATGCCATCGAACCTAAATTACTATGAGTTCCAGCACTTAATGCATTTTTATAGACGATAACGTTTATATCATCTCCGGTATCATTATAGGAAACTGCACTATTTCTTTCTTGATCAAATTTTCCGCCAGATGCATAGTCAGCATCACTATATGTAGCTGTGACTCTTTTTGCAAAATTTCCGTTAAATGTTGCTGTTGCATTAGCTATATTTAAACTGCCAATCTTAACCTGACTTTCTCCAACCTTCTTCCAGCCAGTTTCTGATACTGTTAGGTTTGCCGCGAGTACATTAGCAACAAACAAGCAAGAAAGTAAAGCAAACATAAATAAAAGTTTTTTATTCTCTTCATACTTACACTCCTATCTTTACATTAATATTATAACATATAAAAATAGAAATACAACAATAATTTGCTGTACTTCTATTTTATTAACTTTTCTTTATACGCTTTTAATTATATTATTTCTTACATATTGGCTGCTTAGTATTTATTTGATTACATTTATATTTTCCAAATTTTAGATTTTTGACAATTACATTTCCGTTTGTTTCTATTTCGATGCTTCCTCCTGAAGGTAAACGAGTTTTCTCAACTATTATGTTACCTTTTTTTGTATATTCTTTTCCATTACTATATATTTTATATCCATCATTATTATAAACTACTTTAAATGGTAGGCTAACGACATCTGTCAAATTACTCATGATATACATTTCTTTTACCATTTTAATATTATTTGTGGTATTGGTTTGTGCGACTAGCTGCATTGATTTGTCTATCATTTTTGTAAAAGACGGCACTAAAATAATTATGATTATAAGTAATAGTGTAATTACTAATCCATTTTCTATCATTTTTATTTCATTTGTATAGTCTTCCATCGTACCAGCCTCTTTTTTTAATAATAGCATAATACAAATTTTTATTCAAGAAATTATTGATACATGAATAGAAAAAGATGACACTTGTCATCTTAATCTTTTTTACATGATACTTTATCACTGCTGCCTGTACATTTATAGCCATTTATTATTAGTGGGTTATTTTCATCTATAGTTGCTGTATCGCTTTCAACTGTAACTTTTCCAGATGATGGCTTAGAACCGTTAATTTTTACATCAAATGGGTTACCATCTTTGCCAAATTCATATGTATTTCCAACTGTAGGATCTTTAATCTGTTTTTCTAAGTATCCTTCACTAACAGCTTTTAATGAACCATATGCACTTGCTTCAGCAGCTCCTTGGTTTGCAGTATCTATACTACTTGTAACGATTGGTGTTGCGATTAATGCAATCACTGCTAAAATTACGATAACAACTAATAGTTCAATAAGTGTAAAACCTTTTTCATTCTTTTTCATATTTATTTCCTCCTACTTTTCTATGATTAATATACCATATATTTTTTTATAAATCAATATTTAGTTTTCTAATAATTTTAATTTTTCTTTTTCTTCTTTTAATTTTTCCTTTTCAGAATCTACTATTTGTTTTGGTGCTTTATTAATATATCCTTCATTTGATAGAAGTTTCTCTCTTCTTTCTATCGATTTTTTTAATATTTCTATATCTTTTTGTTTTTGTGTTTCATCTATCTCTTCTGCTTTAAAGTAATATGTTATTTCTATCATATTTGATTTATAGCTTACATTATTTAGATCTTGTTTTTCTGTAACTATGTCTTCATCTTTTATTTTTAAAGCTGATGAATATACTTTATATAGTTCTTTTAAGCAATTTATTTTGACTTTGGCATCTTTTTTTATGTTGTTATTTAATTTTAATGTTCTAATTGATGTTATATCGTTGATTGCCTTTTCTATTTTCAATGCTTCTTTTTCATAGATTTCATCTTTGTTATATTTAGGATATGTAGATATCATAATAGATTTTGTTTCTTTGATAGGTAGCATTCCATATATTTCTTCTGTAACGTAAGGCATAAATGGGTGAAGTAATTTTAATATTGTCCCTAGTATGTCTAAAAGGACTATTTTAGTATTTTCATTCATGTTATTTTTAGATAATTCTATATACCAATCACAAAATTTTGTCCATGTGAAGTCATATATTTGATTTCCTGCATTGTGAAAGTTATAGTTATTCATATTTCTAGTTACGTTTTTAATAAGTTTATTTTTTTCTGTTAGTATCCATTTATCTGATAGTGATAGTTTTTCTTTGCTGTATTTTTCTATGTTTAAGTTTTCTATATTCATAAGTACATATCTAGATGCATTCCATAGTTTATTAATGAAGTTCCATGTCGATTTAACTTTATCATCATCGTATCTTAAATCCATTCCTGGGGCTGAATTAGTAAGCAAGAAGAATCTTAGTGAGTCTGCACCGTATTCATCTATTACATCCATTGGATCTACTCCATTACCTAATGATTTACTCATTTTTCTTCCTTGTTTATCTCTAATTAGTCCGTGTATTAAGCAGTCTTTAAATGGTCTCGAATCAGTTAAATGTAAACTTTGGAATGTCATTCTATTTACCCAGAATGGTATGATATCGTAACCTGTTACAAGTACGTCATTTGGAAAGCATCTTTTAAGAAGTTCTGTACTCTCTGGCCATCCTAGAGTAGCAAATGGCCATAGTGCGGATGAGAACCATGTGTCTAGCACGTCTTCGTCTTGTATCCAGCCTTCTCCTTTAGGAGCTTCTGTTCCAACATATATTTCATCTTCTTTATACCATGCTGGTATTCTGTGTCCCCACCAAAGCTGTCTTGAGATGCACCAGTCATATGTTATTTCCATCCAATGGTTCATTGTTTTTTCATATCTTGGTGGCACAAAATTAACTTTAGTTTCTTTGTTTTTTTGATTTTCTAGAACTCTATCTGCTAGGGCTCGCATTTTAACAAACCATTGTTTTTTTATCATTGGCTCTACTATGGCACCAGTTCTTTCTGAGTGTCCTACTTCATGAGTCATTGGTTCTATTTCTAATAATAAATCTTTTTCTTTTAATTCTTTTAGAATTTCTTCTCTGGCTTTTTCTCTTGTCATTCCTTTATATTTTCCACAGTTTTCATTCATAGTAGCATCGTCATTCATAATTTGTATTTTTTCTAGGTTATGCCTGAGACCTACTTCAAAGTCGTTTGGATCACTTGCTGGTGTTATTTTTACGGCTCCTGTTCCTTTAGTCATGTCGGCATGTTCATCCGTAATTACTGGTATGGGTCTATTCATTATTGGAAGTATTACATTTTTTCCTACGAATTTTTTATATCTTTCGTCTTCTTTATTAACTGCAACGGCAGTATCTCCAAATAGTGTTTCTGGTCTTGTTGTTGCAACATCTATGTATTCTTCGGAGTCTTCTAATTTATATTTTAAATGATAGAATGCACTTTTTTCTTCTTTATAAATTACTTCTTCGTTGGATAGAGCTGTCTTAGCAACTGGATCCCAGTTGATTATTCTCTCGCCTCTATAAATAAGTCCTTCATTATACATATCTGTAAAGACTTTTTTTACAGCTTTTGTTAAACCTTCATCTAAGGTAAATCTTTCTTTACTATAATCTAAAGATAATCCTAGTTTTGCCCACTGACTTCTTATTATATCGGAGTGCTCATTTGTCCATTTCCAGCATTCTTTTAAAAATTCTTCCCTTCCTATTTCTGATTTTGTTTTCCCATTTTCTTTTATTCTTTTAACTACTTTTGCTTCTGTAGCAATTGCGGCATGGTCCATTCCTGGAAGCCATAAGGTATCATATCCATTCATTTTTTTAAATCTGATTATAGTATCTTGAATTGTCATATCCCACGCGTGTCCTATGTGAAGTTTTCCTGTTACATTTGGGGGTGGGCAAACTATAGTAAATGGTTTTTTTGTTTTATCTCCACTTTTAAAGTATCCTTCTTCTAACCATTTTTTGTATTTATTTTTTTCTACTTTTTTTGGCTCGTATTTTTTTTCTAACATGTTTAATCACCTATTTTGCTTTCTATATATTTATTTATTTCTTCAAAGTATGGTTTTAAAATTTCTTTATTTTGTAATTTTTTATATATTTTTTCTATTATCTTATTTTCTTTTAAAAAGGTATATGAATATTTAAAGTTTAGATCATATATTAGTCCTAATGATCTAATTGATACATCTATATCCGTTTTTATATCTTTACTATTTATCAGCTTATGATTATAAAAATCTTCTTTTATTTTGGGCGCGACTGCACCTTTTTCTGTTAGTTTAAATATATCTATGGTATACATATAAAGTATATCTAATTTATCAGCATCTCTAATTAAATCACACATTTTTTTTGACTCTACTTTATCTGGGACTTTATATTTATTGTGATATTTAATGGCCTCATAGATAATGTCATAGTTTTCTTTATTTTTATAAAAATCTTTTATTTCATTATTTTCAAATAGTCTTTCTACGGCGTAATCTCCGTGATCTATTGATTTTTTATCTTCATATGTTTTATATTTTTCCCACTGGTAGAATCTACCATAGTCGTGTAAGAGTCCTACTAGTGATGCGATTTTATAGTCTTCTTCTTTAAATTTTTCGTCTTTAGCTATTTTTTCACATATTTTTTGGACTCGTAGTGAATGGTCATATTTTAATTTTATTTTTTCTTCTTTAATATCAAATTTTTTTATGAATAAATCAAATTGTTCGTTCATTTTTTTCCTCCTTTTTCAAAGAAAAAAAGCATCCTATATAAGGACGCTTTTGACGTGGTACCACCTTAATTTATAAGTAAACACTTAACTCGATAGCTTTAACGGGCTTAATCGTACTCTCTTACTATTGTTTCGGAAAATCTGCTGGCAAGCTACCTTCAATACTAATAGTTATCAGTTTTCACCTACCACTGACTCTCTTTAAACTATTATATATTTACTCCTCTTGCTTAAGCATTTAGCTTATTATAGTAAATATAAGTTATAATGTCAAACATTTGTGCCACAAAAGAAACATGTTTTTGCGGTCGGCTCTAATTTTGTTCCACATTTAGGACAAACTTTAGGTTTTAAGTTATTAACTGTAATTGGATTGATTTCTGGTCTTTCATCGTTCTTGGGTGCTATATAAGTTTCTTTTCTATCGTCTGGCTGCATGTTTATGTTTGAGAATACTGTATCATTATTTGTAGCAGGTATGCTTTGTCCTGTTTGATTATATGCATTTGGACTTATTATCATATTTCCATCGGCACCATTTATTTCTTCTACTTTTTGTGTTTCAAATAATGATTTTTCATTGTGAATAAACTCTTCTGTCGCATCATATAAATGAAGTTTAAATGGTGGATTTTTTATGGCTAGTTCAGGAAATTTATACATCGGTATTATCAAGAATAATATCGACTCTTTAGTATCTTGCTCGTATACTTCTAACATTCTTTCTATAATGATATTGTAATAATATAAATTTACTAATGGTATTAGTGACATAAAAAATACTTTTCTATTTAAGTCTAGTTTATCAATTAATAGGTATTTATTATATATTGGTATATATGCTTTCCATCCTTTTATATTTGCGTTTTTAAAAAGTGACGATAATGATATTTTTACAGTTAATACTATTATTAAATATACTAAAAATAACATTAAAAAATATTTTCCCGTTCCTTCGAATATCATCTATACCGCCTCCTATTTTAATTATAACATGTTTATCATTTTTTTAAAATCTTTTTAAAGTATTTCTTGCTTTTTTTAATTTAAAGTAATCTTCTACACTTTTATTTTGGTCATCTTTCTTTTCTTCTACATTTAAATTATTGAGTTTGTTTTTTATTTCTTCTGGTGTTTGGTTAAATCCTCTTTTCATCTTGCCTTTTAAAATAAAATCTTTGTTATTTTGGCTAATTATCATTTAACATTTTCCTTCCTCAATATATTTTTTTACTGGTCCATATGTCTTTCTGTAACCATCTATTAGTCCATATTTATTTATTGCTTCTATATGTTTTTTTGTCGGATATCCTTTATGATTTTTAAATCCATATTCTGGATATTTTTTATCTATTTCATACATCATTTTATCTCTTGTTACTTTTGCTATTACGCTGGCTGCTGCTATAGTTATACTTTTTGCATCGCCTTTTATGATAGGCTTTACTGGTATATCTAAATCAATTGGCATGGCATCAGTCAATACATATTCTACTTTTACTTGCTTTCTAACTTTTTCTATTGCAAGTATCATAGCCTTTCTACTTGCTTCATAGATGTTTATTTTATCTATTTCTTTTGGATTAACTACTCCTACTCCATATGTTACATTTTCTATTAAGTAGTTATAAAATTCATTTCTCTTTTTTTCTGTTAGTTTTTTGGAATCATTTAATCCTTCTAATTTAAAATTAATTGGAAGAACAACGCATGCAGCGACTACTGGCCCATAAAGAGGTCCTCTTCCCGCCTCATCTGTTCCAGCTATAATTTTTATATTTTGACTCATTAATTCTTTTTCATATTTCCATAAATCCATACTTTTTTTCCTATCAAAAATAATCACAATTTGTGACTATTTTTCTTCTTTTTTTAATTTTTTTGTTACTTCTTTTGATACTTCAGCAACTTTATTTTTAACCGCAGTTGCTGATGCTTCTATAACTGGTGTTCCTTTTTCTACTGCATAATCAACTAGTTCTGATGCTGCTTCTTGTAATTTTTTTGCTTGTTTTTTTGCTTCTTCTAATACTGTCTCTTTGTCTAGTTTAGCTATTCCTTCTTTTATTTCATTTATTTTTAATTCTACAGTTTCTTTTACATCTTCTGCACTTGTATTTTTTACTTTTGTAAGTAGCTCATCTAATGATTTTTTTAAATCACTTCTAGTTTCTTCTCCTTTTTTAGGGGCGAATAGTAGCCCTAGTGCAGCTCCAAGTCCAGCACCTATAACAAATTTTCCCATTCCTCTTTTTTTCATTTTAATTATCCTTCTTTCTATTAAATATTTTATTTAAACCGCTTGTAAAAAAACCTACTATGTTGTCACTAAAGCCTACAACGGCATCTGTAGCTCCATCGATGATTGTAAAAACTCCATTTAATTTTGATGATTTTAATGAAATATCGTCGACTAATTTGTCTACTTTTCCCAGTGTTTTAATCGCATTTATTACAAATACAATTAATGTAATTACTAGTATCATTAATAGTATATAAAACATGCATGAGAAAAATTCCGTAATATTTATCATTATTTTATCTCCTTTTCGTACATTGAATCGATTAAATTAAATAATTCTTTGTCACTTATTTTTCTTGGTTTTTTCTTTTTTTCTTTTTCTGGTTTTGCCATTTCTGCTTCTAGTAAGTCTGTCAAGTCATCATCTTTAGATAAGCTTTCATGTCTTGGTTTTTCTTCGGTCATGTTTTCTTCGTATTCTTCTTTTGATTCTGGTTTTATTTCCTCTTCTAGGACGTCTTTATTATTTTCTTCATCAAAAAGTACTCGGTTATTTCCAAAAAGTGTAGTTTCAATGTCAGATTCTAGGCTTCCATAGGCTCTATCTCTTATTTCATCTACTGTAGCCTTTCTTGGATTGTAATCATTTTTCTTTTGAACTATTTCTTCTTTTTGATAATTTTTATCTAAAAATCCATACACTGGTGAAATAATTGGAGATGGCTTAAATACTTTTTTTTCTTCCTTAGGTGGGTTATAAACTTCTTTAATTTCCTTCTTTTCCTCTCTTCTTTTTCTGACATTAATAGTTTCAAAGTCATTATCGTCGAAGAAAGGAAATTTATACTCTTCTTTTTTTTCTTCTTTAGGTTCTTCTTTTTCTAAAGCTGGTGAAGGTATTTCTACCTGGATAACTTCTTTTTGAATTTCTTCTTGATGTTTATTTTCTTTTTTTATTTCTTGTTTTTTTTCTTTTTTTGGTTCTTCAACTTCCACTTCTTCTGTAAATAGGTTTTTTACTTTATCTAATAGTCCCATCGTTAACACCTCTACTTTTCTTCATATTTTAGAAAGCTTCCTTCATCTTGATTTTTTTTAGTATATTCTTGATATGTTTCTTCTTTTTCTTTTAAGAAGTTATCTTTCAATGACAATTTTATTATATTTTTGTTGTATTTTATTGTCGATAAAATGTACGAACTGTTTAAAACTGTTTCATTTATCTGATTTTGTGGTACTAGTGCTTCTATTTTTGCGTAGTTATAAACAAATTCAATTAGATACATTTTTCCTTTTTTATTAATTTCTAGATACCCGCTTTTTCCATTTTTATTTATTTTTTTTGAATAATATGCACTATTGTTTTCTTTGTATTTTACTGCTTTTTTATAATAGTAATTTACTTCGTCTAGATATAAATAATAGTATACACCATTTGAATATAATTTATCATTAGTTTCCGTACTATCAACGTAAGTTACTCCTCTTGGTACGTAGTACTTGTAACCTCTTCCAATTCTATTGTATAGTTTGTTATTTTTAGATAGTATAACGTTTGTTATATTGTCTATTGATTTTGTATCTATTCTAACGATTGTGCATCCAACTTGGAGTAATACTAATATTAGAAGTATTACTTTTTTTTTCATACACACCCCCACCTATTTTGATTATATCAGACATTTATTTTTTTTTACAGAAAAAGCAAAACTTTACATGTAAAGAAGTGTCTACTTTTCTATTTCTACCATATAAATTGGCATCCCTAAGCTAGAAAATTTTCTTTCGTACTCTGTTTCTATTATATCTTTTTCGTCATCGTGCAAATTAAGTGATATTTTCTTTATTTTATAATTATATTCTGAATATGATATAAGTGAAAATTCAAATAACTTTCTATTATCTGTCTTTTGAATTATGTGTTTCTTATTTTTGAATATTTTATCGTATCTTTCTAGAAATCTTTTACTTGTTAATCTTCTATGTTCATGTCTGTTTTTTGGCCATGGATCTGAAAAATTAAGATATAATGTACTTATCTCTTTTTCAAATATTTCTTCGATGTTGGTTGCATCAAACCTTATAAGTTTTAAATTTGGCAAATCTATATTTTCTAATTTTTGTACTGCTCTTAGTAATACACTGTCAAACATTTCCAATCCTATAAAGTTTATATTAGGATTTTGTTTTGCCATTTCTATTATAAAATCTCCTTTGCCCATTCCTATTTCCAAATGAATCTCATTATCGTTTTTGAATAATGTTTTATATTTTCCTCTATATTTGTCAGGATTATTTATAATGTATGGGGATGCATTAATGTGTTCTTTTGCTCCTTTGATGTTTTTTAATCTCATTCTATCACCATTTTAATTATACACCAAAATTGGTTAAATGCATATAATTAATTAGATTATGAAAGGAGCATTTACAATGAAAAAAGATAGAAACTGTGGTATGGGAATGAATATGGGGATTGTTCCTAACTATTCTGGAATGGTTATGCCTGGTGGGGTTATTCCGATGCCAGGAGCTGCATATCCTACTGGAGGCATTCCTAACTCTTTAAATAATTATGGTTCTACTGATTTATCTACTCTATCTAATCAGTTAAATTCTTTAGAACAAAGGGTTAACAGACTAGAAAATTTAGTGGGTAATGGTTCTTATTCGAATAATTATAACTCTTCTAATTATCAAATGATGTAATTTATAGAAAAAACAAGGGTATTTATCCTTGTTTTAATCTTTATGTATTCCATTATATACTTTATTTAGTAGTGCGGCTGTTTTGATTAATTTGTCTTCTAATAGTTTCATTCTAGAGTTAATTTTCTCATTTTCTGTATTTAACTTTTTGATGCTTAAATTTAATTTATTGTTTTCTGTTTTTAATTTGCTATTTTCTTGTCTATATTCGCTTTGTCTAGTATGAAGACTATTGTTATCTTCTGTTATTTTTTCATTCTCAGTATTTAGTTTTTTTACATTTTCTTCTAGTTCTTTTATTTTTTCTTCTTTGTCTTCTAATTTTCTTTTTATACTATTATAATCTGTAACAAAACCTGATATTGCTCTATTAATACTGTCAAATGATTCATCTAGAATATTGTCATTTGCTATTTCGATATCTTCATCTTCAATTTGTGCTTGAAGTGGTTCATCTAAAATATTATCATTTTCTATTTCGATATCTTCATCTTTAATTTGTGTTTGAATTGATTCATTTATAAATGATGGTTGTTTTTCCTTTTTAGTTGATTTTTTTTCTTGTACTTCTCTAATTTGTGATATATCTAAATTAGTTAAAGTATTTGACAAATTATCTATTTCATCAAGTAAGTCCTCTGCTTGTTTTGGAGATATTTTTACCATTTCATCTACAAAATCAGTTTCATCTTTATCTTCTAGATATTTTCCATAGATATTTAATTCTGTGATCTTACTCATTATATCTTCTATGTTAACGGCATATTTTGCCATTAGGTTTCTAATATTCTTATTATTTGAATATGTATCATAGAATTCTTCATCGTCTGGAATTAAAATATTTGCTCTGAAGATTTGTTTTTCTTCTTTTCCTTGTTCTCCACCACTAAATGCGTCCTTAGTATTTTCCATTACAGAATCTATGAATTTATTTTTCTCTTCAACAGCCTTTTCTGAAGGCATTTTTTCGATTTTACTTAATAATTCTTTATTTTCTTTTCTAATGTCTTTAGCTAATTTTTTAATAGCCAAAAATCTCTCTTTCTCTAACATTTTTCCACCTCTTTTATTCTTTTATTCTTATTTTACGCTCTAGAATCGTATTTGCCATCTTTAGTAGATACAATAACGTGATCATTTTCACTTATGAATAGTGGGACTTTAATAGTTAGTCCGTTTTCTAGAGTTGCATCTTTAGTGGCATTGGTTGCAGTATTTCCTTTTACTCCTGGTTCTGTATGAGCTATTTCATACTCTATTTTTTCTGGAAGGGTTATTCCTAATACTTCACCTTTGTAGAATGTCACATCTAAGTTTAATCCTTCCTTTAGGTATTTTGAGTCTTCACCTAATTGGTCTTTAGTTAGGTCTATCTGCTCATATGTTTCCATATTCATAAAATTATATGTGTCACCTGTTCCATATAAATACTGCATTGCTTGTTTTTCTACTATTGCTTTTTCAAATTTAATATTTGTATTAAATGTTTTTTCTATTGTAGATCCAGTACGTAAATTTTTTAATTTTATTCTAACGAAAGCAGGGCCCTTTCCAGGTTTTACGTGCATAAATTCTAAAATTAAATATATATTTCCATCTATAATAACGGTCATTCCATTTTTTATATCATTGATATTTATCATACTTTACCTCCAATTATTTTTTTTCTGTGTGTTCTGTATGTTTCATACACTTTGGACAATACTTATTTAATTTTAAGCGTTCTGGTGTATTTCTTTTGTTTTTTTCAACTCTATAATTTTCACTTTTACACGCTGAACAAACTAGAGTTATGTTATCTCTAACTTCTCCTTTTTTTGCCATAATATCCCTCCTTTTCACATTTCTAGATACATTATATCAAATTATTGATAAAAATCAAAGTATTTTTTAGAAACTCTATCGGCAATTCTTTTATTTATGTTTGATTGGTATGGAGTTTTTCCATTTCCGTGTGATACATCTGGTGATATGATTGTAAATGTTACTTTAGGGTCCTCGAATGGAGCGTATGCGACAAAGGTTGTTGAAATTGTTTCTGTATCTACTTTTCCATCGTTATTTGTGTCGACAAAGCTTTGGCTTGTTCCTGTCTTTCCAGCTGGTCTATATATCGGATTTATATATCCTACTCCTGTTCCATATGCTGTTACGGCTTTAAATCCTTGTTTGACTCTTTCCATGTATTCTGGTTTTGTATCTACTGAGTTTAGTTCTTTAACATTGTTTTCTTCTTTTCCATATGGATGCATGTATATGTGCATTTTCATTCTCTTTCCACTCGTTGCTATGGTGCCTATATACTGAGCTAGTTCGATTGGTGTGTAGTTATCGTACTGCCCGATTGCAAAGTCTAATAAGTGTCCTGGGGCGGTGTCTTTTCCTTTATAACCAGTAGTTTCTTTTGGTAGGTCTATTTCTGTCTTTATTCCAAGGCCAAACTGGGCAAAGGTATTTCTATATATATTGAATGCTTCTGGGTCTAATGAAAGTGGTTCATTATATCTATAATATCCTTTTCCAACTTTAATGGCTGTATAATACTGGTATGTATTTGATGATTGGGCAATTGCTGTTATGTCATTTAGGCTACCTAGTGGCTTCCACGAACACTTTTCTGGTGTTGCGGCTATTTTTACACAATTGTCGTATCTAGTTTCTCCTATTTTTAAGGCTCCTGTGTTATATCCTACTATGTGTGATGCTCCTTTGACAACTGATCCCATTACGACTGATGTTGTAAGTATTCCTGGTGTGTAGTCATATACTTTTAGGCTTCCATTTTCTTCTTTTAGTTGTTTGCCTGCCATGGCAAGTATTTCTCCTGTTTTTGGGTTTGTTATTATTACAAATGATCTATTGTAGTATTCTGTGTTTGCTTCTAATTTAGTAGCTAGTACTTCTTCTGTTAGTATTTGTTCTACTTCTCTTTGAAGTTCTATATCTATGGATATTGTTATATCTGTTCCTCTTTTTCCTTCTTTGATTAGTTTATATGTTCCATCATTTAAAACTTCGTATTTATTTTTTTTGCCTTTTAATAAATCTTCATACTGGTACTCTAAGTAACTTGTTCCTACTCTATCGTCAAGGGAATATCCTTTATTTAAATAATAGTCTTTTAATTCAAGTGGTATTCCACTTTTACTTGTAGATACTGAACCTAACATGCTTCTAAATGTGTTTTCATATGGATAGGTTCTTTCCCAATCTAGTTTTGTATTGATTCCTTTTAATTTATTAATATTTTCAGAAACTAATGCATATTCTTCATCTGTTACGTTTTCATTTTTGATTGTTTTTTCGGCGTATGAATATCCTTGGGTCATAAGTGTATAAATATATGCAGCTTTTTTATCTTGTTCATTATATATGTTTAAATCTTCTTCTGTTATTCTCTCTATCTGAAGTTTGTATATATCGTCATCTTTCAATTTTCTTTCTTTATATTTTTTCCACTCTTTTTCTGTTATTTTTTCTTTGGCTTTTTCTTTATTGTTCTTTATCCAAAATATCTTTAAATCTTTTTCTGTTATTTTATTATCTATTTCTATCATTTCGGCTAATTTATAGGCCACTTTTATTTCATCTTTTTGTTTTATCTTAGATGGCTTTTTATAGTAGATGACTTTAGAGGGTGTGTTGTCAACTATTATTCTTCCATTTCTATCGTATATTCTTCCTCTTGGTGCGGAAGGCCCATATACGATTTTTTTAGTTAATTTCTTTAAGCTTTTTTCATATTTTTCGTGATTTACTACTTGTATAAAGAATAAGCCAAGTATTAGTATTAACAGGAATAAAATTATGAAAAATGTGAGTATATTATATCTTTTTTCTATTTCTAATTTTATATCTTTATTTTCTCTATAATTATTCAAGTTGTATTTTGGTGTGCTGGGTTTTCTCTTTGTTTTTTTAATCTTTTTATGTTTTGTCTTATAGCTTAATTTTGTCTTTTTATTTCTTACTTTGTATTTTGATTTTTTAAAGATATTATTCATACTTTTATCACTTCCAAGTTCTTTTTTCATATAATTTTTTAAAGGGGGAAATTATGCGTTTATTTATAAAAGATTATATCGATAAATTAAATAAAACTGATATTATCGATTTTGGGTTGAAAAACGATATTTTTTTATCTGAAGATGAAGCTTCTACCTTAATGTTTTATCTAAAAAATAATTGGGAGGATATTTTGTATGGTGATCCTGCGCCAATTATTTATAAAATAAAAGAGAGTTTGGGTAATTCTAAGGGTGAAAAAATCGTTAATTTATTCAATTTCTATAAGGATAAATACAGGAATTATTTATAATAGTTTCTAATTTTTTCTAGTAATTTTTCATCGTATTTATTACTTCTAATCATCTCTATTTCAAATTTATATGGTGGATATGTTCTATCTTTTCCACCATCTATACTAACATATGGTGTTTCTAGTATTTTTGGTATGTTTTCTAAAGTTTTACTGTGGATTATTTTATTTAATGTTTCAAATCCAATGGTTCCAAATCCTATGTTTTCGTGGCGATCTTTATGAGAGCCTTTTTCATTTTTACTATCGTTTATATGAATGCAGCCAATTTTCTCATTTCCTATTGTTTTATCGAATTGTTTTAGTAGTTCTTCAAAATTATTTAAGTCATATCCAGCATCATTTAGGTGACAAGTGTCTAGACATACCATCAATCTATTATTATTTTTAACTTTATCTATTATTGTTTTTATTTCCTCGAATGTCCTTCCAAGTTCTGTTCCTTTACCAGCCATTGTTTCTAAGCATATTATTGGACCTTCTTTTTCTCTTAATACAATATCTAATCCTTTTGAAATATTGTCTAAGCCTTTGTCCTCACCTAGTCCAACATGGCTTCCTGGGTGAAGAACTATTTTATCTATGCCCAGTATTTGGGCTCTTTGTATTTCTTGCTTTAAAAAATCAATGGCAAAATTCCATTTTGTCTGATCTTTATCGTTTGCTAGGTTAATGATATATGGTGCATGTATTATGACGTTTTTAATATCTATATTTTTTTCTTTCATTAATTTATGAGCCTCTAAGGTTTTTTTATCATCTATTTTTGTTCTCATGGTATTTTGAGGAGCACCGGTGTAGAACATAAATGTATTTGAGTCATATGAAAGTGCTTCTTTTACACTTTTAAGTAAGCCTTCATCTTTGGTATATGACACGTGGCTGCCAATTATTAATTTCATAAAATCACCTATAGAATATGATAACATATTTTTTTGTTATTCACCTACTAATTTCGACAAAAATTTAAAACTTTCATCAATTATTATTTGAACACCTTTTTGTGTTTTTTTTGATATAGAAAGTCCGGCTTTGGATATTTTATTTTGGTAATTCTTATTATTGGCTTCAATGTATTTTTTTATATCGATATTTTTGCCTTTACTTATATCTTTTTCAAACTCTTTTATCTGTGAGTTTGTCAAGGATACTTTTTTAGCATTTTTATATTCGTAATATCCTGCGGAAGCTGAAAGATAAAGTGCGAAAAAGGTTATAAAACTAGTAAATAAGATGTATTTGAATATTTTGGTTATTTTTTTTCTATCCATTTATATACTCTCCTATAATTGGACTTATTAGTTCTATTGTATTATTAACTTCTTCTATGGTATTTTTATCTGCCCCAAGTTCCATTAGTGTTATTTTATTGTTCAAGTCTTGGTTGTATACTCCGTTGTTACCTGCTCCTCCTTTTGTGATTATTCCTCTTGTTAGGTTTGGATATTTTTCTTTTATTTTTTCATTTATTATATTTGTCATATTTAGGTTTTCTTTATATGTATCATATTCTTCTCCGATTACAAATAGTATTTTCGCACAAGGTTTATTGTTAATAATTACTGTTGATTTTTCTTTAGGAAGTGAGTCTCTATGTATATCTATTATCAGTTTTAGATTTTGATTATTTTTTAATGCCTCTTCTAAAAATGTGCGGCTTGCTATATAGCTTTTGGCATGATTCATATTATTGATATTCATATAGTCTATTAGATTTTCTTCCATTACTATAGCTTTTACATTGTTTTCTAATAGTTTTTTTTGTAGCAGGTACGATGCCATCATTACTCCTGGGGTTATATTATATTCTTCTAGTCCTTTTCCTTCATATGTTTCTCCTTGATGTGTATTATAGATAAATACTTCTGGCTCTTTTTCTACTTTTGATGTATCTATTTTGGGGTTTTCTACGTATGTTACTAGAACTTTATCATTTTGTTTTAGATGTAATATATTGTCAAGTATCGTAACTGGTTTATTTACATTTATTATTTTAGAAAATCCTTTTGTAAATAAATTGTTTGCTTTTTTTTCATACAATAGATGGTAATTGGAATCTACTAGGAGGGCTTTAATGAATGACTCATTACTATTTACTAGTTTAAAATGCATAATAATATTAAAAGATATTTGATATCCTAAAAACATTACAAAAGCGTATAGTATTAATCTGTATTTGAATTTTCTTTTTTTCATTTTTATCACCACTTTTATTTTAGTTTTTTTTTATGAATAAAATGGCGAAAAAAACGGTATTTTTGTTGATTTTAATATTTATTTTAATTATAATTATCTAAAGGTGGTATGGTTGTATGGATTTATATTTAATTAGACATGGTGAGTCTACTCAAAATACGAAGGAGAATTTTAGAGATAGATTGCCTGATCATAAAGTCGATTTAACAGAGACTGGTGTTAAGCAATGTCATGAGGCCTCTATTTTTTTAAAAAGTTATTTAGATGATAATTGTGTTGATACTAAGAGTGCTGTTATTTGGGTTAGTCCTTTTTTAAGAACTAGAAAAACAGCTGAAATAATTAATAGTTATTTGAATATAGATGATGTCAGGGAGGATTACTGTCTTATAGAGCAAAGGTACGGTTTATTTAGTGATAGATCTATAGAGAGAAACAGGATGCTTTTTAGAGATGAATTTGATTTTTATGATAATTATTATCAGAATGATGGAAAATTTTATGCTAAAATGCCTCAGGGTGAATCTCCAATGGATGTAGCACTTAGAACTCGCCTATTTTTAAATATGATTAGCTTAGAGAAAAAGAGTCCTGTTTTTATTGTTTCTCATGGCACAACAATAAGAACTATAGTTATGAATACTTTTAATTACTCTCCTGAATGGTTTAATAAAGAGCCTAATATGGAAAACTGTTCGATTAGGTTAATTAATGGGGATATAATGGAAGATAAATATATTTATGGTGGAAATGTAAAAAAGCTTCAGAAATGAGGCTTTTATATTTTTTCGTGAAGTGCACTGTTCAAACCCTCACTTATCAGCTCTGACATTTTTTCAATGATGAAATCTTCTTCTTTTGGTGTTACCATCATATTATATCCGATTGGGTTTAGAATTTCATTTATTAATGATTTTGTTTCTTCTTGGTTTAAAGATCCTATTATTCCAAGAAGTTTTTTTCTATCTTCTATTTTTATAGTTTTACTTCCATATTTTAAATAATTCACATTATGAACTAGTTTGTTTTTTGGTCTATTGTAATTTTCTTTTTGATAAGCGAAGTGGGAATACATATATTTTATCGTATCATTAACTATTGATGCTGCATCGACTACTGTAGGCACTCCTACAGCTATCACTGGTATGTTTAAAGTGTCTTCACTAATTTCTTTTCTTTTATTTCCAACTCCGCTTCCTGGGTTTATGCCACTATCTGATATTTGTATTGTCTTATTAACTCTTTCTATCGAAGATGCTGCTAGGGCATCTATGACTATTATAAAATTTGGTTTTACTGTTTCGGCTATTTCTTTAATTAAATCGCTCGTCTCTATTCCGGTTTCTCCCATTACTCCTGGAGATAATGCGCATACTCTTCTATATCCTTCTTCTAGGTCTTTATATAAATATAAATGATTGGTTACGAGTGTTTTTTCTATGGTTAGTGGTCCTAGTGAATCTGGTGTTGACTTTTCGTTTCCGAGTCCAATTATTAGACACAAATCATCTTTTTCTATTTTTTGAATTTTTAGTATTTTTTTTAATTCTTTTATAAAAATGGTTTTAATTTTTTCTTTGTTATCATAATCTGTAATATCATCGAATTCAATTGTTATATAGTTTCCTTTTTTCTTTTTTATTTTTTTCGCTTGCTCGCTATTTAGTTTTATTTCAGTTATTTTTATTCCATCTTTTTCTATCGGTGTGGCTTCTATTAGTTCTACTGCTAAGTCTGTTCTAATATTTACATTTTTTAAATCTATTTCATGTTTCATTTTATCACCCTATTTTTATTTTTAACAAAAAATAATGTTTTTATTGATTTTTTAAGGAAAATTTGCTAAAATGTATTTACGAATGACTTGGAGGTGAAATTATGGCCAATTTAAAAAATGCGAAAAAAAGAGTTTTAGTTAATGAAAAGAAAAATAAACGTAACAATGAATATTTAGCAAGCACTAAGACAGCTGTTAAAAATACTTTAAGAGCTATTGCTAAAAAGGATAAAAATGAAGCTGAGGCTAATTTAAAAACTGCCATTAAAAGAATCGATAAGGCTATGGGTGCTAATGTATTAAGTAAAAATACAGCTGGAAGAAAAAAATCAAGATTAACTAAGAAAGTAAATGCCATGGAGTAATTTGCTTTTTTATTTTAGGAGGAATAATTGTGAAAAAAGGTTGGCTCGGCACTTTTATTATTTTTATTGTTTTTTTGGTATGCTATACTTATAGGAATGAAATTAACACTTTTGTTATGCAAAAGATATATGATATGCAGGATGTCTCATTACCTTCTGCTAATTCTTTCTATAGTAATACTGATTTTCAATTTGTAAAGAAAACCGATGATTTTCATGTAAAGGACTATCAAAATATTTTAAATGCTATTTATACTATTTTAGATAATGGAGCGGATGAGTTTTCTTTTTATTGTGATGACTCTTATAGTGAGTGTATGAGTGACTTTGATAGAGTTTCTAAGGATCAGGTTCTTCTATCTACTATTAATAATATGGTTTCGCCTTATAATAGTTATCAAAAAATATATTTTAAGGTTTCTTCTTATGGAAAGATTACTATGAGGACGGATAAAC